>Ga0164313_10000076_pt1 | contig 59797 bp, 51 predicted proteins | sample GuaBasSedimGuay4_FD_113735 | JGI IMG/M metagenome (GOLD analysis project Ga0164313, IMG submission 113735) | Subseafloor sediment microbial communities from Guaymas Basin, Gulf of California, Mexico - Guay4, Core 4569-4, 0-3 cm | ecosystem: Environmental > Aquatic > Marine > Hydrothermal vents...
AACGACGCACTCAAGATTTAATCCGGATCCCCGCGGGATCCAGCTTGCACGGTCTCTTGACCGAAACGAGGAAATGAAATGGCTATCGGCAGCATCAAATCCCTTGGATCCGTTGATCCCCGCACGGCCTACGGAGGGACAAGCCAGGTCCAGGGCCCCAAGACATCCTTCGTCGACCAGCTCAAAAACGCGATGACGGAGGTTAATGACCTCCAGACACAGCGGGAAACCATGGTTGAGCAGATGGTTACCGGAGAGGCCACCGAGGTCCACGATGTCATGATCGCGGCCAAGGAATCCCAGCTGGCCTTCGAGTTGCTACTGGAGATAAGGAACAAATTGCTGGAGTCCTACCAGGAAATCATGCGCATGCAGGTTTAGGCGTTTCCGAACAAAAGGATATGAGGTAGTTCAGTGGATGGATTCAGGAACGTAACGGACAACATCAAGGCCCGGATAGGTGGACTTTCCTTTAACCAGAGAGTTCTTCTGGGGGCCATGGCCACGGCCGGCGTCATCAGTATCGCCGTTTTTTCCCTTTGGCTGCAAAAGGAGGAAACAGCGGTTTTGTTCACGAATTTGAGCCCTGAAGACGCAGCGGTGGCCATCGAGGAATTGACCAAACAAGATGTAAGCGCGGAGTTGACCAACGGGGGAACCACCATCCTGGTACCTCGCAAAGCGGTTCACAGGCTTCGGGTTGACCTGGCCGGCAAGGGTGTTCCCTCGAGTGGGACGGTTGGCTTCGAGATCTTCGACGGCAAGCAATACGGCCTGACGGAATTCCTGCAGAACGTCAATTTCAAGCGGGCTCTCGAAGGTGAACTGACCAAATCCATTGAATCACTGCAAGGAATCCAGTCAGCGCGAGTCCATTTGGTGCTTCCCAAACCGTCGATATTCAAGAAATTGGACTCGCCCGCTACAGCCAGCGTCGTTCTTCAATTGGGCCGGGGAGCTCGGCTGCAGGACAGCCGGATCAACGGAATCCAGTGCCTCGTCGCCGGCAGCGTTGAAAATCTGGCCATCGAACAGGTCACTGTCATCGATCAATACGGCAAGGTCCTGTCCCGGAAAATCAAGGATGGGGAAATCGGCCGGTCGGAAAACCAGCTTGCCCTGCGAAAGGAAGTGGAGGGTTACCTCGCCCAGAAGGCTGGAATCATGCTCGACAGCGTACTTGGCCCGGGTCGGTCCATTGTCCAGGTCGATGCAACCTTGAATTTCGAGAAGATCAGCAGTGAGCGTGAACTTTACGATCCCCAGAATACGGTTGTGCGCAGCGAGGTCAGGAATGAAACCACTGATCCTGAAACCGGCGGCAGCGACGAAAACAGCACAACCAACTATGAGATCAATCGCACCGTTGAACACATCGTGGGTGAAACAGGGGGCATCAAACGGCTTTCGGTGGCCGTTTTCGTGGATGGCCATTACGAAGCCGGCCAGGACGGCGTTGCGCCACTGTATCTCCCTTTGACCGAAGAGGAAGTCACCCAGCTGCGGCGCATCGTCCAGACCGCGGTGGGGCTTAACTCGGTTCGCGGAGACCAGATCGAGATGGTCAACATGCAGTTCCGTCAGCCGGAAATCCTGGAGCCCGAGCAGTTTTCCACCAATTGGATGCCCATGGTAACCCGTTACGGCGGAAAAGCACTCCTGTTCCTGTTATTCGGGGTCGTTGTGCTGACCCTGCGCAAGGGCATCAGTGAGTTGTTGGCCATGAGTCTGCCCCGAGCCCGTACGCGGGGACCGGCCAAGAGTGAGGCTGGCGAAACCGAACATTTCGAGGGTATTCCCGAAGTAGACGACCAGGTCATCAACGACATCAAGGATTACGCCTCGGAAAATCCCGACAGGGTCGCCGACGTGGTCCAATCCTGGATCCATGAAATGAACCTCGACAACGCGCCGAAGGAAAAGGTTGGGGATTCCAGTGAACGATAACGCCGTACGCAAGGCCGCCGTTTTCCTTATGACTCTGGGCCCGGACGTGGGCGGCAAGGTCCTGTCGCAACTTCCCGAGAAGATGGTGGAGGAGCTTACGCACTCCATTGCCGGTATGGGTCCGGTGGGCTTCGACGAAAAGAAAAAAACACTCAATGATTTCATCTCCAGCAGTGGTCAGATATCCGGTATCGCCACCGGCGGCGAAGAAATGGCCAAGCAACTTCTCGAGGCGGGATTCGGCGCCCGGCGTGCGAACTCCATGCTCAGCAGGGTTACCAGTTACAGTGAGATCAAGAGTTTTGAACACCTGAGGGACGTGGACCCGCTGACCATCGCGAACTATCTGCGGAACGAACATCCCCAGACGGCGGCCGTGGTCCTGGCCCACATGGATCCACGGGCCAGCGGTCCCATTCTGGCTCTGATGCCGGCAGACATGCAGGGGGACATCGCCCACCGCATGGCCATCCTGGAAGCTCCCAACACCGAGACTCTTCTGGCCGTTGAGAAAGTCCTGGCCCAGCAGCTCCAGGGAGAATTGTCGGCCAAGGAAGCAAAATACGGCGGCCGCAAACAGGTGGCCGACATACTCAACGAGGTGGACCGGGATGTATGGCAGGAGATTCTCGATGAGATGCGGGAGATCGACGACGAAGTGGCCAATGAAGTGAACAACCTCATGTTCGTGTTCGAGGACATCGTCCTTCTCAACAACAGTCACATCCAGGAGATTCTCAAGGAGATCGACGGCAAGGAACTGACCCTGGCTCTCAAGGGCGCCACCGACGAGATCCGCGACAAAATTTTCGGCAACATGTCCAAACGGGCTGCCCAGGGAATCATGGAGGACATGGACTACATGGGGCCCATTCGCCTGGCCGACGTCGAAGAAGCCCAGAAACGTATCGTGGAAGTGATCCGGAACCTGGAGGAAAGCGGCACCGTCACTATCGGGAAGGGAAGCAAGGATGCTGAAATGGTGCCCTAAACCCCTGGCTGCCGGACCGGTCATTGCAACGCCCAGCGAGGATCAGTCCGCGGATAATCCCAGGTTCGAAAAGGATACATGCCTGACGGATGGCAACTCGATCTGGGATCTGATGAACCAGACCGAAAGGAACCGGTTGCTTGACCGTGCCCGGGATATGCTGGTTTCCGAATTTGAAAACCGGGAAACCGAACTCCTTGAAAAACATCAGGCCGAACTCGTCCTGGTCAGGACTGAATTCACCACAAGGTTCGATAATTGGAGCCGGGAACTTACCGGGGGACAGGTTCTCGGCAGGCAGGAGATTGCGGTTGAGGCTGCCGGCCTTGCCCTGGCCATGGCCCGCAAAATCATTCGGGACACCGTGAAGGTGGACCCGGAATTTGTCACCCGCACCCTTGAAACCATCCTGTTCAAGGTTCGGAATTCCCACACCCTTGAGGTGACGCTCCATCCCGACGATGCAGACCTTTTGAAAAACAACCGGGAATTGATGGCCAGGCTCCGCATCGGAACGGTGATATCCGATAGGCGGGTGGAAAAGGGCGGATGCCTGGTAAGTGCCGGATCCCGGGAGTGGGACGCGACGCTGTCACGGCAAATGGATTCCCTGGCCGGGATAGTGGAGGAGACCCTGGCCGCCAGCGGACCCCTGGTTCCTTCGGCCCCTGGAGTATGATGAATACCGCCTGGGCAGAACTCGACGAAGCCATCCGCAATGCGGATACCATCCGACCCGTGGGCAGGGTCAGGAACCTTGTCGGCATGGTCATCGAGGTGGAGGGACTGTCCGCCCCCGTCGGATCCCTGTGCCGCATCAGTGCGGGCCGGAACGAGCCCGACGTCCTCAGTGAAGTCATCGGTTTCCGTGATGACACTCTTCTTGTCATGCCTTACCAGCACACGAGGGGCGTTGCAACCGGGCGCCGTGTGGATTTGATCTCGAGGAAAATGACGGTTCCCGTGGGACCACAGTTGCTCGGGCGCGTGATCGATGGCCTCGGCCGGCCGTTGGACGGGGGACCTCCCCTTACCGGACTTCCGAGGCAGCCCCTGAGTGGGAAGCCCCCGGCTCCGCTGCAACGGAAGCGTTCCACGGAAATCCTGGGAACGGGAATCCGGTCCATCGACAGTATGCTCACCACCGTGCGGGGACAGCGCATGGGAATCTTCTCCGGAAGCGGCGTGGGGAAATCGATCCTTCTGGGCATGCTGGCGCGAAACGCGGATTCACAGGTCAACGTCCTGGCCCTGATCGGGGAACGTGGACGTGAAGTGAAGGAATTCCTGGAAAGAGATCTGGGGTCGGAGGGGTTGGCCCGCAGCGTGGTTGTCGTTGTAACATCAGATGAAAGCGCCGTCCTTCGCGCAAAAGGCGCCGATACCGCCATGACCATCGCCGAGTCGTTTCGCGAGGCTGACAAATCCGTTCTGTTCATGATGGATTCCGCCACCAGATACGCCATGGCCCTGCGAGAAATCGGTCTGGCGGCTGGAGAACCGCCCACCACCAAGGGATACCCGCCATCGGTGTTTGCCGCTTTGCCCCGTCTGTGTGAAAGGGCAGGGTGGTCGAACACGAATTCAATGACGGCGTTTTTCTCGGTCCTCATCGAAGGGGACGATATCCAGGATCCCGTGGGTGACGCCATGCGGTCCATCCTGGATGGGCACATCATGCTCAGCCGTGACCTGGCCCGGCGACACCACTATCCCGCGGTTGATGTCCTGGGCAGTGTGAGCCGGCTGCGTAACGACGCGGTTAAGGCCGATGACATTGAAGCCGGCGCCAGACTCATGGGATGGCTCAAAGCCCTGGAAGACAACCGGGATCTCATCAATATCGGCGCATACGTGGCCGGTTCCGACAAGACACTTGACGAGGCGATCGAAAAAGAAAACGAAATCAAGTCCTTCCTGACCCAGGGAATGGTGGATGGATATCCCGCCGCCGACACGATGTCGGCGCTGCGCCAACTGACGGGGGTCGTGTGATGGCGTCCTTTAAATTCCGTTTGGAAAAGGTATGGAAACATCGACGGAAGATCGTTGATGAAAATTCCGTCGCCGTGGCGGGTGCGAACCAGAGGGTGTCCGCCCTGGCAAGGCAGATCGTGGAACTCGAAAAAAATATCGATATGCATGCGCGCAGCCTGGTAACGCGGGAAGGAAGTGCCCTTAACGCCCGGGACCTCATCGCTGGGAACACCTGGCTGGAACATCTGCACAGCCTGAACGAGGATCTCGACACCCAGTTGCAACGGGCTGTCAGGGATCTGGAACGGTATCGGTCCAGGTTGACCGAGTCATGGCGGGATCTGGAAGTGCTGTCAAAGCTCAGGGACCGGCAGTCGGAAAACTGGCGGGCAGGTCAGGATCGCAGGGAGAGAAAAGAAATGGATGAAATCGGGCAATTCCGTGCTTTTCGGCACGGGACGACAAAAGTTTCCCGGTGACCGGCACTTGTTGCCGGGCCAAAAAGTGAAAGCTGAGAAGCCGGTTTCGGGAAAACTGCCAAGTAGTTGTTTTTAAACAAGAAGTATGCCTGGAAAACGCGCCGGCAACGGTCCGGTTTCTGGCATCCGGGTTGCAGGTAAATCCAATGTCGGGGTGAATGGAATCCCGGTTGGCTGAATCAAAGGGTACGTGAAATGAAAAGTGTCCTGATCATATCAGTAGTGACCTTTTTCCTGATCTTTGGGGGACTGGCCATTTTGAGCAGCCAATTGGGCGGAAATTCAAACGTCGCCCAGCTGGTTCTGGATCCCGCAACGACTCTCGACACCGAACTGGTCCTGAAGGGGCTGGACGCGGAGAGGGCCTTGATCAGACGTGAAAAAGAGGAACTGGTAACCCTGAGACAGGCCGTGGCGGTCCAGGAACAGGTATTGGATGAGGGTCGTCGGGAACTTACGGCCATGATCCTGGAAATCGAATCCAAACAACGGATTCTTGGGGATGGCCGGGAAAGGTCCGCGATTCGGCTGGCCAAGATGTACGAAAACATGAAACCCGCGCAGGCAGCTCCGATCCTGAGCGCATTGGACATGGATATCATCCTGGACATCCTGGCGCGCATGAAAGAGCGGGAGGCCGCCAGAATCCTGGCCAATATGGACACCGGATTGGCCGCCAGGATAAGTACGGAATTAAGCCTGGAAGGGGCCGGTTGATGCACCTGCTATTGGATAACGCAGGCGGAGTTTCCACCAGGCCATTCACTGCGAATGAGTCTAATCGTGGCGGTGCGTCGGGTTCAACTTTTTCCCAGTTGCTGGCCGGTAAACTGATCGGGTCTTCGAACGACGAATACGAAATAGGGAACAGGCCCGGCCAGGGGGATTCGTCTTCCGCAAAAGCCGATCCCGATTCCGAAGTTCCCGCAAAGGACAGGGCCGACAACAATCCTGATCCGGCACAGGCTGCAGGTTCCGGGAAACAGGTATCGGGTGATGGAATTCCTCCCATGACAGCCGGCGACGACATGATTGCAGGAGAGTTCGTGGGGCAGGGTGGCCTGGCTGGTCTCCTGTTTACCCCCGAAACGACCGGAATGGGAAACGTGTCAAATCCGGGTTTTGGTATGTCGGATGGAATCCCAGCGGATTTCCGCTCCCGTTTGGCTGGAGATATAGCTGCGGGATTTTCGAATAAAAACGGGATACAGACCCTCGTTTTGAAGCTCGATTCCGACCATCTCGGCCAGGTGGACGTAAGGATGCAGGCTAAAGACGATCATCTTTCGGTTCGGATTCTGGCGGCGGACAGGGATTCGGAAGCCGCGCTGCGGGGAAACATCAAGGAACTGAGTGAGGCCATATTGAAACGTACCGGCAGGTTCCAGCATGTGGAAGTAAGGGTTGAGCTGAAAGGCGGCGAAGACCAGGGCCGTATGGCCGGGGAAGAGGATCCGGAACATAATTCCGGGCGCAACGACCATGGGGGAAAGAGCGGGGATCCGGAAAACAAGCGGGATCCCGCCAACCAGGATGCAGGGGAAGTTGAAACAGGGCCCGACAATCGGGCACAAGGAGGATAAATCATGCCGGTCACAGGAATCACCGATGGGTATGGGCCAGTGGTCGGGCAGCCGGTGCGTGACTACAACGCGGTCGACAAGATGGATTTCATGAAACTCCTGGTCGCGCAGATCAAGAACCAGGACCCCATGAGTCCCATGGACAACGCGGAGTTCACGTCGCAGATCACCCAGTTCACGATGCTGGACGAAATGAAAGCCATGAATTCCCGGCTGGAAGAAAACCTCCTGGTGGGACAGGCGATCAACAACACGGCCATGCTCGGTCTTGTGGGCAAAAACGTCACGGTCGAAGGCAACAAGGTCTGGATGACCGACGCCACCGCTTCGGAAAGCGTGGTGGCCGCTGATGGGCCGGGGACGGTTGTCATCGAAGTCACGGACGACACCGGCCATGTGGTGGCGACATACAGGGAATCAATCGAGCGCGGCCTGAACGACGTGACCTGGGACGGAAAACTGGAGAACGGCGAGCAGGCGGGCGATGGGAACTATTCAATCTCGGTCACGCCTGAAGACGGCAGCGAAGATTTGTCCTTCACCACCCTCATGACGGGTGCCGTCGAAGGATTGCGTTACGAAAACAACTCGGCACTGGTCATCATCGGCGGCGTGGAATTCTACGTGGCCGACATCTACAAGGTGAGTTAGACGGGCGGCCAGGATGGCGCGCCATTGAAAGCGGGAGGATCCCATGTTCAGGGCACTATACTCAGGCGTTTCGGGAATGTCGGCTCAGATCACCAATCTGGACGTCATCGGCAACAATATCGCCAACAGCAGCACCGTGGGGTTCAAGGCGGGCCGCGTAACCTTCAACGAGATGCTGACCCAGACCATCAGGGGGGCCACCAGGCCTGTCAGCGGTGGACTGGGCGGTACAAACCCCCAACAGATCGGGCTGGGCACACGCGTGGGCAGCATCGATACGCTGTTCAAGCAGGGCAATTTCCAGACTACAGGGATGAAGACAGATATCGCCATTCAGGGCGATGGGTTTTTTATCCTCAATGATGGAACAAGTACGTTGTACAGCAGGGCCGGTGTCTTCGGGTTGGACAGCCAGAGCATTCTGGTTAACCCCACCACCGGATGGCGCGTGCAGGGTGTGATGGCCGACTCGATGGGAAACATCGGGTCCGGGCCACTGACTGACATATTCATCGATCCTGGTCTCGTCATGGCCGCGAGCGCTTCCACCGATGTCCAGTTGATGGGCAATCTTGATTCGAGCAGCGACCCCACCGGCACCATGACCCAGAGCCAGATATTCATGGCCTCCGCCGACGGCGCGGACCTGCTGGCTGCCATGAGCGGGATGGGCAACGGGCCTCTGGGTCTGGCTGCAGGAGATGTCATCCAACTCAATGGTACGGTTGCAGGCCTGCCTTTGGGCACCGGCACCTTCACTGTAGCGGATGATTCGACTCTCCAGGATCTGGTTTCCTGGCTGAACCGGTCAATGGTTACCGCTCAGCAAAATGTGACATTTGACATCGACCCCGGAGGATCCATCCGGATATCCAACAATACCGGGCAGGATTTGAGTGGTTTGTCGCTTTCATCGGGTGGCCTGGCCGCCTTCAATTCGAATTTCCTGTTCGAACCGACAATCGCAGCCGGCCAGACATCGCAGTCCAACGAACTGCGCAGTTACGCGGTGGCGTCTGATCTGTTGACAAACCTCTACGATGCAAACGGCCGGCCCCTGGATATAGACATGAGCAACCCCGCGGCCTCCCTGACGTTGGGTGGTTCGGTAGGCGGTACCCCGGTTACCGATCATGCGATGGCGATCACCAACGCATCCACTCTGGGTGACGTCATGCGTGAGCTCCAGTACACGCTGGGCATCAACTCCAGCCCGGTGGTAATCAACGACACCGGCCAGATCATCATGACTGGTGAAGTTGGAACCGATTACGCACTCAGTGGAATTTCCGTCAGGGAAACGGGAATCAGCAATCCCGTCCTCGAAGGGGCTTTCGGCTTTACCCAGACCCAGGCTGCCACCGATCCCCAGGTGTTTTCACTGGCGACGACGGTATACGATTCCCTGGGGGGCGAGCACACAGTGGCTTTCTCTTTCGAAAAAATTCCCGGTATGAACGAATGGACCTGGACGGCAAACATGGAGAGTGGCGAAACCATTCTCTCTGGTGGATCCGGACGGGTCGCATTTTCCGACATCGGGGCCCTGACCAGTTACACCTACGACGATGGCTCGGGCGCACTGACCTTCCAGCCGCAGACTACCGGGACCCAGGGTGCGGCCAACGTTGTTCTCAATCTCGATTTCGGGGAAGTGGGCACCTTGACCGGATTGACCCAGTTCGAAGGCACTGGGACCATGCAGTCCATTGCCGACGGTTATGGCGCCGGCACCCTCCTGGATTTTAGCATCGACCAGAACGGTGTGATCACGGGGATATTTTCCAACGACACGACCCAGGATCTGGCCCGGATCGGGTTGGCCCGGTTTACCAACCAGCAGGGCCTGGCCCGTGTGGCCAACAACACGTATCGGATCAGCGGTAATTCGGGCCTTCCGGTGGAAACTTTCGCGGGCGAGGGCAATGGAGTTGCCTTCCTGTCCGGCGCCCTGGAAAACAGCAACGTCGATCTGGCCAAGGAATTTACCGATCTGATTGTAGCCCAGCGGGCATTCCAGGCGAACAGCCGGGTGATCACGACAGCCGACCAGATGATGCAGGAACTTGTCAATATGGTGGGTTGAAAGGGCGTTGACGGGATGAACTCCCTCTTAAGGAGCTAAAGTTCATGATTAAAGTCACGAAACTAAATGGGAACGAACTGGTGGTGAACGCGGACCTTATCGAATTCATCGAAAGTACGCCGGATACCCTGATCAGCCTGACCACCGGCCGGAAGATCATGGTTCTGGAAGAACTGGATGAAGTGATCCGCATGGCCGTCGGATACCGGGCCAAGGCTAGGATCTACCCGGTGCCGGCCGGTGGGTCCGGATCGGTGTTCGAGGGATGAACCTGGGAGACAGGCAGTGGACATAGCAACCATCATTGGTCTTGCGGCGGCCTTCGGCCTGGTGGGTTGGTCCATCCAGGCCGGCGGGAACCTGAGCGCGTTCCTCAATCTCTCAGCCGCTGCCATCGTTCTGGGGGGAACGTTCGGTTCACTCCTGGTACATTTTCCCATGTCGCGCATCGTCGGACTTTTCAGCATCCTGCGGAAAACCCTCGTCTACGCCCAACCCGAACCTGACGCCGTCATCGCCAAGATGGTGAAGTACGCCGAACGGGCCCGGCGTGAAGGAATGTTGGCCCTCGAGGATGATTCGGAAAACGAAACCGACGAATTTCTTCGCAAAGGCCTGCGTCTGGCAGTGGACGGAACCGATCCCCAGCTTTTGGAAAAAATCCTGCAGACCGACGTCCACCAGATCGAGCTTCGCCACTTCGAGGGAGCCCGGATCCTGGCTGCAGGGGGAACTTTCGCCCCGGCCTTCGGCATGATCGGAACACTGATCGGGCTGGTCAGCATGTTGTCCACCCTTTCGGATCCCGCCCAGATAGGGGTGGGAATGGCCACCGCCCTGGTCACTACTTTCTACGGGGCCGTTTTGGCCAACGCCCTGTTCCTGCCGCTGGCGGGCAAGTTGGAGACCCGCTCCCGTGAGGAAATCCTGAGCAAGGAAATGGTCATCGACGGCATCATGGCCATCCAGAGTGGAGACTCTCCGCGGATCGTGGAGGAAAAACTCAAGTCCTTCCTTTCCCCCTCTCTTCGTCGGAAGGTGGAAACCGCCAAGGAGAGGGCCGCCTGACATGAGATCCGTTAGAAGGGACCACATCATTCGCGGGAAAGTCGACGGATGGGTCATGACCTACGCCGACATGATGAGCCTTCTGCTGACATTTTTTATTCTGATCGTTTCCTTCTCTTCCCTGCAGCAGGCCAAATTCAAGCAGGCTGCCCAGTCTCTGCAGGAAGCTTTCGGAATTCTTGAACACCCCGAATCGATGATCGAATTCCAGAACCCGGTTTACCCGGATTTCCGTGATGATTTCACGGAATCCGAAGTTTATTACGAGATGCAGGAGATCGAAAAGGTCATCCTGGAAAACGGCCTGGACAAGGAAGTCGAAGTTCAACTCCAGGATAACGGGGTGTTGTTCCGCATCCAGGCACCGTTCCTGTTTTCGTCGGGCAAGGCCGACCTATTGGACGCACCCCGGAAGGTCCTTGGCGAATTGTCCCTTTTGTTCCGGAAATTTCCCTATCAGATCCGCATTGAGGGCCACACCGACAGCTTGCCCATCAATTCCGTTCGATATCCCTCCAACTGGGAGCTCTCCGCCGCACGGGCGGTGACTGTGGCACGATACTTTCAAGGGTTGGGGTTGCCGCCCGAAAGGATCGCGGCCACCGGATACGGGGAATACAACCCCATTGCCGACAACGGCACGGTCCAGGGACGGGAAAAGAACCGACGAGTGGAGATATTCCTGCAATTGGACAAGAGGGAACTGCCTAGAGGCTCTGAATTGCCCTTCGCCGACCCACTTTTCCAGGGAAAGGGATCCTGAAGCCCGGAAAGGGCGAGCGGATGAATTTTCGCCGGTGCGGCCGATAATCGACCCGCGACCGGACCATGCGGCCAAATAAATGCCGCGATCGCAACGGACAAGGAGCAGAGGAATGGCGGACAAATCAAACGCGACCACGGGTGATACCGGCCAGACTGCCAAAAAGGGAATCCTGGAAAACAAGGCTGTCCTGTTGGGTGTCATCGTCATCGTGCAGGCCCTGGTTGCCATCGGCCTGACTCAGTACGTCCTGGTCCCAAAGCTGACCGTTCAGCAGGCGGCCGTTGGAACTGAAACCATGGCCCAAATAGCCGCCGATGTACCCCAGCGGGGTGTCATGGTGGGTCTCAATGACATCATCGTCACTTTGGCGGGGGAGGCGCGCCGGCCTCATTACCTTCGCATCAACATCAACCTCGAGGTGAAGGACAAGTCGACAGCCGATGCGGTCAAGGTCCGGCTTCCGCAAATGCGTGACGTCGTGATCATGACCTTGTCGGACAAGTCGATTGATGATCTCAGCAAACCCGGTGGGAAGATGAATCTGCGCGCGGAAATTTTCCGCCGCCTGGACGAGAGCATTTCCGGTGGAAAACTGATGAACGTCTACTTTTCGGATCTGGTCATCCAGTAACCGGACAAAGGGGAAACCGTGGCGCCCGTCGATTTCGAAAAAACCGCCAGCGACATGAGCCAGGAACACGAATTGGATCTGGACGCCGCCCTGGACACGGCCGAGGATCTGGCCGGCCCGGTCGACGGTGGCCTGGGGCTGGACCTTGATGAGGTTCTCAATGCTTCCTCGATGGATGAGGACCTGGGGGACACGCCAGTCAAATATGATTTCCACCGTCCCCACCACATCTCCCGTCCTTTCGAGAAAAACCTCCAGGCGGTCGCCGACTATTTCGCCAAGAACGGGACCATCGAATTCACCAGCCTCCTTCGCATGGCAACCGATATCCAATACGTGGGACTGCGCCAGTGCACCTATGGGGAATTCCTGGGAGAACTTCCCAAACCGACCTGCGCGGCAATGGTCGATCTGGCTCCCCTGAAGGGCCCGTCGCTCCTGAATCTGGACCTCGGACTCTGTTTCGTGTTCATGAAAAAACTTCTGGGTGGCATGCCCGAACCCGAAATGGCGATCCGTGATTTCACCGAGATCGAACGTGGTATCGCCACCGACCTGGTGGAGCGGTTCGTCGAGATGTTCAGAAAGGCCATGTCCAAGATCGTGGCCGTGGAATCCCGCATATCCGGCCTGGAAAACAATCCCCATTACCTGAGCGGGATATCCGAAGGCGCTTCGCTGGTGATCCTGGAGTTCAGGATCAAGCTGAACGCGGTCGAGGGGCCCATCCAGTTGGCCATGCCTTTGTCGTCTTTTGCTCCGGTGCGGGAGATTTTCGACCCCAGCGATGTCAAGGAAACCCGCAACTCCGCGGAGTTGAAGGGGGACCGGCGCAAAATCCTGGAAATGGTCCAGGGCAGCGGGAGCGAATTGGTTGTCCAGCTGGGCCAATTCGAAACCAATCTCGAGAACATTCTCAATCTTTCCGTGGGTGACGTTCTCGATCTGCCCCAGGCGGTCGAGGCACCTCTAAGAATCCAGATCGCCGGCCGGGACGCCTGGCTTGGCGAAGCGGGTCGGGTCGGCAATCAGCGGGCCATCAGTTTGATCCAGCAGTTGACCAAGGAGTGAGCGGTATGAACAGCGACGACAACTATATGAACCCTCAGGAATCCGAAGAGGCCGGACCCATGGCCGCTGATGATTCTGTCTCCGTGGGTACAGCGGTGATGGATGAAGAATCATCTTCACTCATCAGTGACCTGGAGAACGACGTATCCGATACGGCCAATCTCGATCTGCTCCTGGATGTCAACCTTCAGGTGACCGTTGAACTGGGCAGGGCAGGGTTGAAATTCCGCGAAGTTCTCAACCTGGCGCAGGGCGCGGTTGTCGAATTGGATCGGCAAACCAGTGAACCGGTGGACATCCTGGTCAATGGTTCCCTGTTGGCCACCGGCGAAGTCGTAGTGGTGGATGATCATTTCGCGGTGCGTATCACCAAACTTCTGAATCGGGTCGAAAGACTGAAAAAGGTCCTGTGATGGTACTTCCTGCGGCATTCCTGGGAACCCTCGACCAAGGCGCCTTGGCGGCCGGCAGCGGTATGTCCTGGTGGCAGACGGTGGGTGGCCTGGCCGTGGTATTCGGCCTTCTGCTGCTGTGCCTCAAACTGTTGGGGAAATGGAACAGCAGGTCCAGTGGATCGGATTCGTCCCTGCTGACTGTCTGGCATCTGGGACCAAAGCGGGAAATCCAGGTCCTGAGGCTGGTTGACCAGGTTCATTACATCTACCGCCACGACGGGGCCATGGTTGTTTTGCAGACCGAACCCATGGTGGATTTTGAAAGCAAACGCTCCGATCGTGGTAGCGGGCCCTCAGGTGGCCACTGGCGGGAGTCGGTTTCCCGGACCCTGCCTTTTTTGAACATCCAGGCCGACTCTTCCCTGAAGACTGAAAACCCTCGTGCGAACGCGGCGACCGGCTGATCCGACCTGGCCAGTTTCTGGCCGAATCCCTTCCAAATATCCAATATTCCCTGCCCCATGCCTTCAATGTTGATTGATAATTTCTGGAAAAACTTTTTAACCGTCTCAAAACAAACAATCTCCAGTAAAAAATATTGAGTTCCCCGTCTGCGGGTCATGGCACGTCCATTGCCTTTCCTGAAAAGATCCTATTGGGGGTGTATTCCCCCTGTTGTACCCATCAGGAAGCCGGCATGGTCTTAAAGTCGAAAATTCTCTTCACCGGGCACTACCTGGCCACCTTCGTGGTACTCGTTTGTCTGGTCTTGGCGTGTTTCGTGACCGCGCCGGCTCTGGCACAGGTCACCGCCGTTCAGGACTCTGCCAGTGTCAAGACTACGGACATTGAACCCGTTTCTCCCGTAATGACATTGACTCTCGAAGGTGCCAACGGTCCGCAATCTATGTATTCCGCACTCAAGATCGTCCTTTTGATGACCGTCCTGTCCCTGGCGCCGGCCATCCTGATCCTGTTGACCAGTTTCACCCGGATCGTGATCGTCCTGGGTTTCCTCAGACAGGCCATCGGCGCCAATCAGGCGCCAAACAACCAGATCATCATCGGCCTGGCCCTTTTCCTGACCATGGTGGTCATGTCGCCCACCCTGCAGCAGATGAACGTGGAGGCCATCCAGCCCTTCATGAACGAAGAGATCGGGCAGGGGGAGGCCTTCGCCAAGGTCCAGGTGCCGTTGAAGGCCTTCATGCTCAGCCAGGTGAGGGAAAAGGACGTGGCCCTTTTTCTGGACCTGACCAGTTCAGAAGTGCCCGATAGCCCGGAAGACCTGCCCATGCTGGTGGTCATCCCGAGTTTTGTCCTGAGTGAGTTGAAGACCGCGTTCCAGATGGGCTTCGTGCTCTTCATACCATTCCTGATCATCGACATGGTGGTGGCGTCGGTCCTGATGTCCATGGGCATGATGATGCTGCCGCCGGTTCTGATCAGCCTTCCATTCAAGATCCTGCTCTTCGTACTCGTCGATGGATGGTTCCTGGTGGTCAAGTCCCTTGTCCAGGCCTTCCAGTAAGTGGGAAAGGAAACGAGTCATGACGCCTGAAACAGTGATCGAAATCGGACAGTACGCCATGCGGACAACGATTTTCGTTGCCGGTCCCATGCTGGTCGCCGGCATGATCGTCGGCCTTGCCATCAGCATCTTCCAGGCTGCCACACAGATCAACGAGATGACGATGACTTTCGTGCCCAAGATCCTCACGGTTTTCCTCGTCCTGATCCTGACCCTGCCCTGGGCCATCAATCAGATGACGGGGTTCACTGAGGCAATGTTCAACCGAATAGCGGGAATGTAGGGGAAAAGTTGCAGTTCGAACTCGACATAACCCTTCTGGCGGTAACGGCGGCCCTGGCCGTCCGTTTCGGTGTCCTGGCGGCAACGCTGCCCCTTCTGGATATGCGGAGCGTCCCGCCCCTGTGGCGCGTGGCACTGGCTTTCAGTTTTGCCGCGGCTCTTGCGCCCGGAATCGCCAGGTCCCTGCCCGCACCCACGGTGACGCTGGCCTGGCCTGTACTGGTGATGGAGGCGGTAAGGTCCCTCGTTGTCGGTGCCCTGTTGGGTTTCACCATCAACCTTGTTTTCACCGCCGTGCGTTACGCGGGATCCATCGTCGGGATGCAGATCGGGTTCGCAATCGTCAATTCCTACGATCCCATGAGCAACTCCCAGGTTTCCGTCATCTCCCAGCTCTATTACCTGTTGGCCGTTCTCCTGTTTTTCACGACCGGGGCCCATCAGATCCTGGTGGCCGCCATGTTCCAGTCCTGCATCGCGGTACCCCCGTTTGTCTCGGGTGATCCGGTGGGTGGGGCCTGGTACCTGCTGCGGGAATTCGGAATGGTTTTCAGCCTGGGCCTGAAAATCGCTGCTCCGGTGGTGATCGTCCTGCTGCTGGTAAGCGCGTCGATGGGTGTCATCGTCAAGACCGTTCCCCAGCTCAACGTCCTGGTTGTCGGGTTCCCGATCAAGATCGGTGTCGGGCTGATCTCGGTTGGTTTGTCCCTCGTGTATTTCCGCCAAGTGACCACGGTGGTCATGTCGGGAATGCAATACAGATTGTCCGAACTGCTGATGGCAATGAAATAGGGGAGGTGAATAATGTCCGAAGAAAACGGCGCCGAAAGAACAGAAAAAGCGACAGTCAAACGTCGTGAACAGGCTCGGGACCGCGGCCAGGTTGCCCGCAGCACCGAAGTCACCAGCGCCGTACTTCTGGTTGCTGGAACCACGGTCCTGCTCGCCGGTTCCGGTCATTTCACCAGGGTCCTCGGTCGCAATACCTCCTATCTGCTTTCCCAGGCCCACGACCTGGGGCCAGACAACCAGTTCGCCATAAGGGAACTGGTGTCCGGAAACATTGAAGTCCTTCTATTCGCCCTGGCTCCCCTTTTACTGGTGGTCCTGTTGGCCGCGGTTGGGGCCAACGTCATGCAGGTCGGTTTCCATGTCAGTTCGAAGGCCATTTCCTTCCGGTCCGAAAAACTCAACCCATTCACGGGGATGAAACGGTTTTTCCAGAAGACCACCTACTTCGAGATGGGCAAGCATTTCCTGAAGATCATGGTCATCGGTCTGTTGGCGTGGGGAGCCATCGGGGGAATGATGGGACATCTGTCCGCCGCGTCGGTTCTGCCCCTGTCCGAAATCGTCAACCTTGCCCGGACGGACTTCACCAATCTCATGATCAAACTCCTTTTGTTCATGGTTGCCCTGGCCGTGATCGACTGGTTCTGGCAGAAAAACCGCCACGAAGAAAACCTGAAGATGACCAGGCAGGAAGTGAAGAAGGAAAACAAGGACATCGAAGGTGACCCCCAGATCAAGGCCAGGGTTCGCGTGCTTCAATTTGAAATGGCCCGCAAACGGATGCTGGCCGACGTCCCCACGGCGGACGTGGTGGTAACCAACCCCACGCACTTCGCCGTTGCCCTGAAATACGTCCCTGGAGCCGCGGCTCCCATGGTGGTGGCCAAGGGCCAGGACCAGATGGCGATGATGATCAGGAAGGTTGCCCGCAAGGCGCGGGTGCCGATCATCGAAAACAAACCCCTGGCCCGGTCCCTGCACAAGCAGGTGGATGTGGGAGGCGGCATTCCCGAAAGCCTTTTCCAGGCCGTGGCTGAAGTCCTTGCCTACGTGTATCGCCTCAGGAAAGCCTGACAGCCCGAAGTCCGACAAGGAGACTGAAGTTTGAAACAGGATAATGTAATCAACAGGGATCTGGTGCTTGCCAACAGCAACGTGTTGAGCGCCGCTGCGGTCCTTGTCATCCTGGGGCTCATGGTGATCCCCGTGCCGCCCATAATGCTGGACCTCATGCTGACTTTCAGCATCGCCTTCTCGGTGACGGTCCTGCTGGTGTCACTCTATATCAAACAGCCTCTGCAGTTCAGTGCTTTTCCATCGCTTCTGCTGATACTCACTTTGATGCGGTTGTCACTGAACGTTGCTTCAACACGGCTGATCCTCAGCAAGGGTTCCGCAGGCCAGGTGATCCAGAGTTTTGGAGATTTCGTGGTGGGCGGCAACTACGTCATCGGCGTGATCGTTTTCATCATCCTGGTCATCATCAACTTCATGGTTATCACAAAGGGGTCCGGACGAATCGCCGAGGTGGCCGCCCGGTTCACCCTGGACGCCATGCCCGGCAAGCAGATGGCAATCGACGCCGACCTCAATGCCGGACTCATAAACGAAAGACAGGCCCGGGAGCGGCGTCTGGAAATTGCCCAGGAGGCAGAATTCTTCGGGGCCATGGACGGCGCCAGCAAGTTCGTCAAGGGCGACGCCATCGCCGGCATCATCATCACGGTGATCAACATCGCGGCGGGTTTTGTCATCGGGATCATCCAGATGGGCCTGCCCGCGGGCGAAGCACTAAGTCGATTTACGGTCCTGACCGTGGGTGACGGCCTTGTAAGCCAGATCCCTGCACTGCTTGTGTCGACCAGCGCCGGACTTGTAGTTACCCGTTCCAGCGGTTCCCTGAACCTCGGACAGGCCCTGACGCTGCAGATCTTCCGGCAGCGGAAACCGCTGTACCTCTCCGCCGGAGCGATGTTTGCCCTGGCTGTGATTCCCGGTTTGCCAACCGGTCCGTTCATGTTCCTTTCGGCAACCACTGCCATGGCGGGATATTTCATTGGTCGCAGGGTAGAAAAATACGACGAAATGAAGACACAGTCAGATGAACAGGAACAGGTTGTCCTGGACCAACCGGAGGAAGAAAAGGAAGGCATCCGCTCGGAAGACCTGTTTGTGCTGGATCGCCTTGAACTCGAAATCGGTTACGGCCTGATTCCCCTTGTCGACGATTCCCGAGGGGGAGACCTGTTGCAAAGGGTCGGAAACATCCGACGCCAGGTAGGATCAGAACTCGGCATTTTCATTCATCCGATCCGTGTGCGGGACAATCTCCAATTGGGCGCCCAGCAATACGTCATACGTCTCAAGGGTGTTGAAATTGCCAGGTCGGAACTGTTGCCGGACTGTCTTTTGGCCATGAACACGGGCCCGGATACCGGAGAGATCGAAGGAACCCCGACCACCGAACCCGCCTTCGGCCTGCCAGCCGTCTGGCTGGACAAGAACAACAAGGCCAAAGCCGAACGGGAAGGGTTCACGGTCGTTGAACCCACGGCGGTCCTGGCCACCCATCTTTCGGAACTCATTCGCAGCCATGCGGACGAACTGCTCAGCCGCCAGGACATCAAGGACATGTGTGAGTCCATCCGGGAATTCGCTCCCTCCCTGGTCGAGGATCTCATCCCGGACAAGGTCCCGGTCAATACCCTGCACAATGTATTGAAGGCCCTACTTCATGAGCGCATTCCTGTGCGGGACATCGTGACCATCCTGGAAACCCTGGCCAACTACGGTGGAACGGGCCTTGGTACCGACTACCTGGTCGGCAAGGTACGCGAGGCATTGGGCCGGTCGATAACCGCCCTGTACACGGAAAACGGGGGGCGGCTTCATGTGGTATCCCTTCATCCGGAAACTGAACACGTACTGATGCTGGCAAGCCGGGAATCTGAACAGGCCGGCGGCGTAATTCTGGATCCGGGGTTTACCCAGGAATTCCTGACCCGCCTGGAAACGGTTCTGCGAGCCGCCTATTCCAACGGACCGCAGCCGGTCCTTCTGGTACCCACTCCCATTCGCCAATTCGTAAAAAGACTCGTCGAACCGACCTATCCCAACTTGGCCGTCATGGGTTACACCGAAGTTTCAAACTCGGTGAACATCCAGTCGGCTGGAACGGTGGTGACAAATGGAGTTCCACAGGAACAGCATGCCGCAGGTTGACGGTCGAACGACCGTCGTGACCGGTTCCACGTTGAGTGAAGCCTTCAGGAATGTCCGTCAGGAATTCGGTCCCGATGCCGTGATCTCGGGGTCCCGTTCAATATCCCGGCGCAAGAGCAGCGGCTGGGGGACCGAACAGGTGATCGAGGTGATGGTGGAAACGGGTATTGGCCGCCCGGACAAAACGGAACAGGCCGCCGGCCACTTGACGGGCGAAATCCGTTACGAAGTCGAACGGTTGGAGCGGATGGTCGAAAATATATGCCAGACCGCCGTACCGGAAACCGGGGAAGTACAAGAGGCCAGGACCAATCCTTTGGCCGGGTATCTGGTGGAAAACGGAGCATCACAGGGCGCTGTTGACCGTATGCTTACCCGCTTCGTGAGCGAAACCGGAAATCCCCCTACAGACAGGCCGGGCGCCATTGCCTGGTTGACGGGTTACCTGGGTACCGGGCAGCCCGATCTGGGGGAATGGGAGGGCAACCATGTCTTTCTGGCTGAACACCCTGAGGATCGTCTTCGCATGGTGCTGCAGCTGGCGGGCCGCCTGACGGAAATCGGTCGCAGGGTATTGGTCGTTTCGGTTCTGCCTGATCCGGACCGCGATGAACCCCGGCTGAAAAATATCGCAGCAACCGCGGGACATGATGCAGCCGTGGTCAGGGAAGTCGGCCAAATCCAGGACCTGGAATCCTGCCTGGCCGATTATGACCTCGTCCTGGTGGATCTTCCCGCCCTGACGGATCACCAGTTGGCCGAAGGCGGACCCATCCACGGCTGGTTGGCAGCCAACGAAAATTTCCACCGCCATCTGCTAATGCCCATGGACCGTGATTTCCAGGACCTGGACGACCTGAGGGATGCCGTCCGTTCCTGGAACTGCGACTGGCTTTCCCTGACCCGTTTGGAAGGAACCCGCCGCGCTGCCAAACTGCTTGACCTTATCGACAGAATTCCGTTGCCAATCTCCTTCATGAGCGACGATGCCATGGGCGAGGGAATACTGGCCGCAGCGTCCGCGGAGCTGCTCCTGGACAGGATCCTGACGGCGGGAACGCCTGCCGGTTGAGGGTTCTGGACGATGGCATGGAACGTGCAAATGGAGCCACGTCACACATACACGAAAGGCTGGAAAATGATCGAGACAAGCCAGATTGCGCATCTAGACCTGTGGGAAATGAGTAGGGGCCCGAAAAAGCAGGAAGCCCGCAGGGACCTGGTCGATATCTATGCCCGGATCGTCAAGTACGTGGCCGGCAGGATGGCCATCGGCCTGCCTCACTATGTGGAATTCAACGACCTGATTTCCGCCGGACTTCTCGGTCTTATCCAGGCAATCGACAATTTTGACCATGAGCGGGGCATCAAGTTCGAGACCTATGCCATTCCCCGAATCCGCGGTTCCATACTGGACGAATTGCGCAGCCAGGATTGGTTCCCGCGCTCCCTCCGTCGCAAAGCGAAACAGCTGGAGGAAGCCTATTCAACCCTGGAAGTAAAACTGGGACGTCCGGCCACCGATGCCGAAGTCGCCAAAAGACTTGAAATAAAGGTGGAGGAGTTGGACAGCATGGTGGGGGAAGTCTCCATCGCCACCATCATGTCCCTTGATGCCGACACGTCCGGGGAAGACAACGAAGGTTCATCCAGTCTTGGCGATTATCTCGCGGACGCCAACAACGAGGATGTTGAGCAGATCCTGGCCAAACAGGAAATGAAGGATTTGATCGGGACCCGAATGGCTGAACTGCCGGAGAAGGAACAGCTGGTCCTGGTCCTCTACTATTACGAGGAACTGACCCTCAAGGAAATCGGCGAGATCCTGGATGTCACCGAAAGCAGGGTCTGCCAGATCCACACCAAAGCCATCCTGCGGCTCAAAGGCAAAATCGAAAGGCACGAAGGCAAGAGTTCCATCGGCCAGATTACAAATCAGATCAAACGGGAACAGCAGGTGCAGGACGACAGGCAGGAAGTAAAGTGCGTCATTGAAAAGACCCTGAAAACCCTCGAGCCGGTCAACGTCATGGCGTGTGTTGCCCTGGTCCACACCATCACCGTCGTGACCTGGTTATACATGTAGGTGACAGGAGACCGTATGCCTGGTGATGGAGTTTCCCTGCCGACCACCCTGGCCCAGATGGGCAGCGTGGCAAAAACCCAGGCCAGGGGACAACAGTCCTCTCCCCAGGTGACTCCGTTTTCTGAACAGAAAGCCGACAGGGAAGAGCTCCGCATTCAAAGGGTAAAACAAACCTCGGAAACCGAAAAAAGCCGGGTGGCGCGGCAGGACGATGAAAAAGACAAGAGGAAGCGCCGCCGACTCAAGCGCTTCCGCAAAAAGGACCTGCGGGAACAACAGGAAAAGGGAGAAGAAACAATCGGCTCCCTGATCGACACGCGGGTCTGAACAACCCGGGAGGGCTGACGTGGAATTCTTGAACATTTTTGAAAACATGCCGGGATGGGTTGCCGGCCAGGGGGTCATGTTCTGGACTGCCACCGGGGCGGTTGCCCTGGGAATCACGTTGATCCTGTCAGCAGGTTACATCCAGTTCAAAAGGATCCGTTCCAAACCGGTCCTGACGTTTACCCCGGACCTTGCCGAAAAGCCTGAACCTTTGGAATTACCCGCTGAAGTACCCTTGGAAGCCCAATTGAATAATGACTACCAGAAAGCTCCCGTGTTGCTGGGTACAGCCACCGGGAAGGCCGATTCCCGGGAAATATGCCTTCTGCTGGCCAGGCTGCGAAAAGCGGCTGACCGCCTCGACGGTCACCAACGCTCATGTGGTCAACATCCTGTCGAATCCGTGGAATCCCCACTAAAGGAATCCCGCGAAGGGGTCGATTACCTATTCAGAACCGGGACAGGATGATTTTTCCCCGATTCCAGGAGAAAGTATGGGAACCTCGGTAGAGGCACCCCCGATTCCAGCCCAGGAGGCCGGTGTCGGGTCGAGTGAACAATTAAAGAACATCATCATGACGACCAGGGATCTTCCTGCCATGCCCCAGGTGGCCAGCAAGGTGCTCGAGCTGTCGTCTGATCCCAATACATCGGCATTACAGCTGCAGCAGATCATTTCCGACGACCAGGCCATGACCGCCCGCATCCTCAAGATCGCCAACAGCGCGATGTATTCCTGCAGCAGGAAAGTCAAGACCCTGACCGAAGCCATCGTCATGCTCGGCTTCAATTCGATCCGCAGTCTCGTGGTCACCAGCGCGGCCCGCAATCTCTACAATACCCGGAACGCCACCACGGGGTTGAAAGAGAGGCTGTTGTGGGAACATTCCATCGGGGTGGCTTTCGCCTGCCGGCTGCTGGTGCAGGACCGGATTCCGTCACTGGCTGAAGAAGCCTTCCTGGCTGGTTTGATGCACGACATCGGCAAACTTGTTTTGAACCTGAGGGTTCCGGAACAATTCGACGAGATTGTCCAGATCGTCTACAACGACAATCGGCCCTTCGACATAACGGAAAAGGAAATCCTGGGATTCAACCATGCGGAGGTGGGAGCCCTGTTGGTCAACAAATGGAACCTTTCCCCTCTGCTCGAGGATACGATTCTCAAACATCACACCCCGGAAGCCATGACCACTGACAACCAGCTTCTTCTTTACCTGGATCTTGCCAACAAGGTCTGCCACAAACTGGGCATCGGTTTTTTGGATGAACCGGACCTGGACATTGACGGTTGCCTGGCCAACCAAATTCTCGGCCTGCCTCCCAAGACTTTCGACATAGTAGCCGTCCGCCTTCAGGAAACACTAGAATCAGAGATGGAAATTTTCATCTGAGGTATCATTATGCGGTCGTTCTGTATTGGAGAAAGAATCATCGATCCCGGGCAACTCCAAACCATGTTGTCCAATTTTGAAGAACTTCCCACGATACCTGATATCCTGTTCCATATCCTGAAAATCCTGGATGACCCCGACAGCGGCGCGGCCGACCTGGCCGAAGTTGTGCGCCTTGACGTTCCCCTGACGGCACGAATTCTCCGGCTGGCAAATTCCCCGTATTATTCCACTCGAGGCGACATGGCCGATATCCACCGGTGCATCGCGGTACTCGGCTATCGGACCATTCGGCAGGTTGCGATTTGCGTTTCCGTGGCCACCAGCGTTGTATCGGCGGCGGCCAAAGCAAAGGGCGATCTTGATTACAGGGAATTGTGGCGGCACTCGGTAGCCACCGGGGCAATTGCCCATCATTTGGCTGAATTGAGCCGCTATCCCGCACCTGAAGAAGTTTTCACCGCTGGTCTGCTTCACGATCTCGGCAAATTCGTGCTGGAGATCTATTCGCCCGAATCCTACGGAAAAGTCATCAGTTCACGAATGGAAAAAGGCCAATCCCTGTTGGAAGCTGAACGTGAAGCCTACGGCTTCGATCACGCGGTCCTTGGGGAGGCATTCGGCTTTTCCTGGCGTTTCCCGGGGATGTTGACCCGCAGTTTCGGTCACCACCACGATAAATTTTCAGAACCATGCACTCCCGGCAGCGAGGAACACGCCGTGGCCCTGGTGGCCCTGGCCGATTATCTGGCTCACACACTGGTCCCGGCCCATTGCGACCTCGGTTTCGACCCCGGTGAATTCAATGTGGAAGACCTCCATATGGCATCGGGCCTGACCATGGAACAGATCACGGACCAGGAAAATGTCCTCAGGGAAATTGTCAGCCAATCCTCGATCTATCTGGATATCGGCTGATAAAATCGAACACACCTGGGAAAAACCTGACATTCAAAGCCCCAAAAACCCCCTGACATAACGGCCAGTATGGTTTAATGTGACATATTGACAGTGTCAGGGTATTTCCATTTCACATGGGGCGGACGTGAATTGAGATCAGTGGTTCTCTTGAGCAGAAGGCATCGGATCTACTCAGCCGCGGCCTCGTGGGATCTCCCTGAAGTGGAGCTTTTTCTCTACGACTCACCATCCGAAGCCCTGGCCCGCATTTCACTGGGCAAAACGTCCCTCTTTGTTTTTGATACCCGCGATTACCCTCGTTTTAAACACGTGGTGCGCAAATTCATGTCCATGAAGACGGACACGGACCTGGTCATCGTCGGTCAGGATGAATTCCCTGATGACCTTACCTTGCCGGACCATCAACCGTCCGTACGGCCGCTTCCCGCCGATGCCGATCCCGAGGAAATCCAACAGGTGGTCGAGCGTTTGCTTCGCCTGCGCCGCGTTCGCGAAGGCAGCGGGATCGTGGGCCGAAGCCTTGCGATCGCGGAAATGCTCTCCCTTATCGCCCATGCCGCGCCCCTGGATGTCAACATCCTCATCCTGGGGGAAAGCGGCACGGGCAAGGAACTGGTGGCCACGGCCATTCACGAGAATTCCGCCCGCAAAGACGGGCCTTTCATAAGTCTCAATTGCGGGGCCATGAGTGAAGGCGTCCTGGAGAGTGAGCTTTTCGGCCACGTTCGCGGCGCTTTCACAGGGGCTGTTACAGACCACGAGGGCGTTTTCAAAAGAGCGGACGGCGGCACACTTTTTCTGGATGAAGTCGCCGAGATGCCGCTGGGAATGCAGACCCGGTTCCTGCGCGCCCTTGAAACGGGGGACTTCACTCCCGTCGGTGGGAGGAAAACCCAGCACGCCGACATCCGTTTGGTGGCCGCTACCCACAGGGACCTGGCCCAGGACATCACCAGCGGGCGCTTCCGCCAGGATCTCTACTACCGATTGAAGGTAGTGGTCATCAACGCCCCGCCCTTGCGGGAGCGAAAGGACGACATCCCTATCCTGGCGGGGAAGTTCCTGGATGATCAGAATGAAAAACACGGCCTGCACCTCAGGGGAATGACCCGGGCGGCGGAGCAGGCCCTGGCCCACTACGATTGGCCCGGCAACGTTCGGGAATTGATGAATACCATCAGTTCGGTGGCGGTCCTCAAACAGCGGGGCATGATCGAACTGGAGGATCTGCCCATGGAAATCCGGTTTGGTGAAGGACCGGACGTGGGTTCGTTCCTTCCTGTCCCACTGGATGGGAAGGGGGCCGGCGGAGTGGATCTTGCGGTTCTGGCTTCCACCCTCCTCGAATTGCGGCATGACATCAAGGAGATCAAGGCCATGCTCAGATCCGACCACTCCGGTTCGGACCATCCGCCGGATTGGAACTTCGGATCCGACGGCCGTCTTCCTGCTTCAGGGGGAGTGGTGGAAACTTTTCCCGAGGATGCCGGTTACAGCCCACTGCAGGGAAATCAGGCGGGCGATCTGCAGACGGCCGAACGTTCCCTGATCGAAACCGCCCTCAGGCAGGCCGGAGGCAATCGGCGAAAAGCCGCGGATCGGCTCGGCATCAGTGAAAGAACCCTATACCGCAAGATCAAACTCTATGGCCTGTAATGCCCCACGGTTTGATCCGGGACCTTTCCAGATGGTGGAAAATGTCATATAATAATTCAAAGTTGTGGCGAATCACTCACCGACCTTACCCCTGGTTAGCGAGGCAACAAATGGTGTTGAAACGGGTGCGGCCTGTTCGGGGTCGTTTTGCGCGTTCAGCAATCGTATATATGGCTCTCCTGGGTGTCTTGGCGGTAATGCTGGCCCCTGGGCAGGCATCCGCCACAAAGTATGCGGGCTCCTTCATGGAAAACGGAGGCGGAGCGCGGGCTCTTGGCATGGGCGGGGCTTTTACCGCGGTCGCCGATGACCCCAGCACCACCTTCTGGAATCCCGCGGGCCTGGCCACCCTCAAGGACCGTGAACTTCTGCTCATGCATTCGGAGCGTTTCGGTGACCTGATCGACCGCGACTTCATCGCTTATACCCAACCGGTGGGCTGGTCGATTTTCGGGGGCGAGTCCGCCGGGATCGGGTTGTCTCTTATCAGGCTCGGTATTGACGATATTCCTTTCACCGATCACCTCGCCGGGCTGTTGGATACCGATGGCGACGGCGAAGTCAGCGATGACGAACTTCGGGGCCTTTTCAACTACCAGGACGAGATCCAATACAAGAGTGACCAGGAGTTCGGCCTGTTGTTGTCCTACGGAGAGAAATTGGGCAGTTGGCAGGCAGGCGGCTCCCTCAAATTCGTCCGCCAGAGTGTCGGGCCATACTCCAGCCTGGGCGTGGGCTTCGATCTGGCCTTCCTGAGGCCCCGGCTCTGGAAGAGTCTGGATTTCGGAATCAAGTTCCAGGACATCACCACCACCTATCTTTCCTGGAGCACGGGACGGAATGAATTGATCACCCCGGCGGTGGTCCCGGGCTTTGCCTGGAACTCCGATATGCCCGACTGGAACATGAACATGGTTCTGGCTGTTTCGGCCGAGACCCGTTTCGACAACCGCCGCGACGCCGATGAATGGTGGGGCGGGTCGGTCAGCGCCAATCCGCATGTGGGGCTGGAAATCGGTTTTTCCCGGAAAGTGTTCCTGCGGGGCGGCTTTGACAGCGGATTCGAAGCTGGGAACATCACCGCCGGCGCGGGATTCCGTCTCAATCCCCTGACGATTGATTATGCCTATGCAGGCGACATGTTGGATATCGACGAGGTGACCCACCGGATCAGTCTCTCGGTCCGTTTCTGATCCTTCGGCAGACTTGAAAAAAGAGGCCCCTTCAGGGACCTCTTTTTTTTGTGGAACGGTTTCCGCTCAACTGCCTGGACGGTAGGCGTAAAGCCGCTGTCCCGGATGGATGATACTCGTCCTGTGTATATTGTTGACCTTGCGGATGTGGGTCAGCGAGACGCCGAGCTTACGCGCGATCCCACCCAGCGTATCACCGGACTTGACCTTGTAGCTGACCCGGACATAACCATCGGGCGGGACATAGTGGCCCTTCTCCGAAGCTCTGCGCCTGGCCTTGTTCGCCAGTTCGGCAGGCATGGGAATCAGAAGCTGGTCGCCCGGGTGGATGAGGGTTACATCACCGAGTTTGTTGAGTTTGGCTATATCGCTGACACTGGTTCCGTAATCCCGGGCGATGTGCCCCAGGGTTTCCCCACGCACGACACGGTGGCGCCTCCAGGTAAGACGTTTATCCGCCGGCACCCGGCGCAGGGCGGCTTCTGCCTTCTTCCCCGTGCCCTGGGGAACCCGAACGGGGTATCCCGTCATGTCCGGGGGACTGGCCCCGCGCAACAGGGCGGGGTTCAATCGCCGCACATCTTCACTCCTGACCCCGGCGCATTTGGCGATCAGGTCCAGGTCGGTGGCGTCATCCACCGGCACGATGTCGTAACCCAGGGGAGTGATGTCCCGCACCTGGAATCCATATTTTTCAGGATCCTGACCGATGCGCGCCGCAGCGATGAATTTGGGCACGTAGTCGGTCGTCTGGCTGGGTAGGCGCATCTTCCAGAAATTATCATGGCCGTGCTGCCGTATCTTCTGGGCCACCCGGCCACCACCGGAATTATAGGCAGCCAGTACCAGGGCCCAGTCACCGAACCTGCCGTGAAGGTACTTGATGTATCTGGCAGCGGCGCGAGTGGACATCTCGATGTCCCGCCGTTCGTCGAACCACCAGTTGCGGCGCAAATCGTAATCCTTGGCGGTGCCGGCCATGAACTGCCAGGGGCCCACGGCGCTCACACTTGATACCGCCCGGGGACTCATGCCGCTTTCGATCATCGCCAGAAATATCAATTCCGTTGGCAGACCGTTTTCTTCCAGGATGGAGGTCACCAGGGAATCCGCGGCTGCGGTCCGGTCCAGCCAGAACTGGAAGTTCCGCCGGCCGCGGCCGGTGAAGTAGTTTTCCCATTTGCGGACGGCCTGGTTATCCAGCTTCATCAGGTCGGCGGTAAAACTGGGCAGGGTAACGCCGGTGGCGGGAACCAGGGAATCAGGAAAATCCGCCTGGGCCAACCTTCCGTAATTTGCGGTCAACAGGGAATCGGCGTCGTCGGGATCTCCCTTGAAGGATGCCTGTTCAGCCAGAATTCCACCAAGCAGCCAGACCCGCCGGTCCAGGCTCTTCAGATGTGAGCCGTACAGGGAATCAGCTTCGGCGGGCAATGGGAGGTTGGCCTGCCATTGGAGAGTGAAAAGATGGTCCTGGGCCAGATCGATCTCACCCTGTCCTGCCAGTTCCAGGGCCGTGTCGCACAGGCTTTCCAGGTCTTCCAGGGTTGCGTAACCGTCCGGACCCACCGGCAGCATCACGATCGGTTCATCGGAAAGAACAACGGGCTGGATCGTATCCAGGGGTGCATCCTGGATAGTCAGGCCGCCCATGGTTTCCTGACCGGTGTCCGTGAGGGCCGCAGGATCGGAAACAGGTTCCTTTGATCCGCCCGCGCAACCGGCCAGATAACTGCCAATCATGACGGCTGCCACCAGGAACATACCAGGGCGGCACGTTCCATTTGAAGTGGATGGAATTTTCAAGGTTCGAAGCGTTTCGCGAGGGGTCATCCGTGACATGTCCTTCCAATCTATTTGCCGGAACGAAAACCAGGATCAATTCGGTAATTGTTTCCAGAAAATAGCAAATTTTAGGCCCGGGAGCCAATGTCTGTGCTTGAAAAAGATCTCATGATATGTCATAATTAATGACCAGGAATAGAAGAATGGGGTCCGGCAGACGAATACCAGGAAATGGCAGAGTCCGACATTAAACTTAAACGATTGCTGTCCGGTGAGTTACCTCTGGAAAAGGTGGGACCTCATCTTCGTCATGCCTGCCGACGAGCACTTCACTCGGGTGACATTGAGCGAATGAAGTTGACGGCCAAGGTCGTTGTCGGCGATTTGGCCAGACGTGGGGAACTGCTTGGGGTTTCGGTCAATTATGGTCTGGGGGATACACCGGGTGAGGGTCCCTTCTGCATGGTCAAAGGAAGCCGTCGTTTGATCGACCTCTCCTTTCTGAACGGGGATAAAATCCATTTTCCGGTTCCGGCTACAGGTCTGCCCGCGGCGACCGCCACGTCAGTGGGCGTTGATCCCATACCTCCGATATCACAACCAAACCTGGAAGCGATCTCGGGAATCATCGGGGCCATGGAACATGCCCAGGACCTGGAAATCGGTGACCCGCGTTCGGGGGAAAAGACGGTCATCCTGTCCAGTATCCTTCGCTTGCTGCGCCCGTACCTGCCCAATTATCCCATGTTCATAATGCTGCATGGCAGCGAGACGGTTTCCGAAGAACAAAACCTGTTGTTCACTGTCGGGGTGGATGAAGCATCCGCCGGATGGTTGTCAGTGCGCTCACCGGGCCACTCGGTGTGGATTCCCGATCCGGATGAATTGCCCCGCCACATAAATATTATCGCCGGAGCCCGTGATCATGGTTCCCAGGATTCAGATGGTGGCTTTTTCGGTTGTGCGGTGGCTGTTCCCCTGTGGGAGCCGGTTGAAAACGGCCAGCCTTCGAATTCCGCCAAGGAATCCGGTTTGCTGTTCCTGGTCGCCGATGAAAAATTCGGCCGGGACCCCTTGTTGCGATTGGCTGAGCGGCTTTCCCGTTTCGTCACCCGTCGTTGGCGACACCAGCGTGAAGTCAACCAGCGTATCCATGTGGACAGTCTGACCAAGGTCTACAATCGGGCCTATTACGTGAATCAGATACCCCTCGAACTGGAAAGGGCAAGGCGTTCGGAAGTACCCCTGACAATTGTCTTCGCCGATCTGGACAAGTTCAAGATGGTCAACGACACCTACGGCCATCCGGTCGGCGACGCGGTGTTGAGCATGGTGGCACGCCGCCTGCAGGAAGAGCTGCGTCGTATCGATCATATCTGCAGGATGGGGGGTGAGGAATTTGCCCTCATCCTTCCGGACACTTCGCAGGAGGCAGCCCAGGAGGTCATGGGCCGTCTGTTGGAATCCAAATTCAGCACTACCGTTTTGCACAAGGGAGAGCCCGTCGAAATCGCCGTAACTTTTTCCTACGGTTCCGTCACTTTCCCGGCCGGCGGCTCGGATCCGGATCAACTCTACCGCAAAGCGGATGACATGTGCCTGTTATCCAAGGAACTGGGCCGAAATAGATGTCATTTCTGGGCCAAGGACGACAATCATCTTCAACTACTGCCGCCGGACACCATCGACTGACCCGAAATTTTCTATCCCATTTACAGACTTCCATTCGCCACTGGCCTTTGGTGTGGGCCCTTTTCTATCTGGCGGGATTCAGCCTTGGTGGGAAAATGCCCCTGGTTTTCCCCGCTGAAATTGCCAACTCACGGCCGGGATTGCCGGTGGTCGTGGCACGAGTCACCGCCGCCCTGCCGGTTCTCCTTGCCATCGTACCGGGCATTGGCATTCTGCCTGTCTGGATGGGTGTCCTGGCAGGAGGATATACGGCAGGTTCACTTGAATCCCGGCCTCGCCGAACAAGAAGCACGGCCGTTGCCCCAAGTCAGGATGCCGTGGCTGTGCCATTGGTGTGGAAGGGATCTGCCATACTGCGGGTTTCCGGGTGGCCGTCGTTATCCGGCAGGGACCGGTGGCGATCTCCGGCCCGAATCCTTCACCTTGGTGAAGCGCGCGAAGCAATGTCCGGGATGGTGGAGGTGATTTCCGGCCAGGGGGTCATGCTGGCGGGAAAGGGAAAGCCGCCTCTTCCCGGGGCCCTGATTACCGGACCTCTGGAGCTTTCCCCTCCTCAGGCGGCGACACTTCCGGGGGCGTTCGACTATCGCCTGTTTCTGGCCGGGCGTGGGTTGGTCTGGAGAGGCAAGTTGGGGGAATGGGAGGCCCTGGACTGTGAAGACCCTGTTGCCCGACTTGGTGCTGGGGTTTTCAATCCACTGAGGGATGGCCTTGTCGCCCGCATCAACCGGAACCTTCCTCCTGCAGAAGCGGGAATGGCCTGCGCAGTCCTGCTGGGAATTCGAAACGCCGACAGCCGCAAGGCCAGCCGGCCCTTTTCCGATCTCGGCCTGGCACATCTATTTGCCGTCAGTGGGCTTCATGTGGGAATCCTGTTGGGGATCATCATGCTGCCTGCCCAAATTGCCGGATTTTCTCCCTGGTTACGTGTGGGACCACTCCTTGTATTATTGCCCCTTTATGTCCTTCTCACGGGAATGCCAGGGTCCGTGGTCAGGGCTGCATCCCTGGGGTTTTTCGCCCTCCTGGCAGGGTCGCTTGGAAAACCCGCCCAACCCCTGCGGTTGATCGGGTTGTTGTTCTGGGCCGGGACAATCTGGGATCCGCTCCAAAACCTGGATACGGGTTTGAAATTGTCATATCTGGCGGCCGGGGGAATTCTCGGTGTCAGTTCACTTACCAACGGTTTGAAGTTTTCCACAAACAGGATTTTGGGTCCCGCATACACCGGACTGGCTGTCAGCGGTGCGGCACAGTGGTTCACATTACCGCTGGTCGCCGCGTCATTCGGGCGGATAAGCATGTTGTCCCCTCTGGCCAACCTGTTGGCCGTCCCTTTGTTTGGATTGGCCGTATGGTGCGTTGTCATTTCCCTTGTCCTTGGGGAATTTCTGCCCGCCGGTGGTGAGATTGCCGCTTCCCTGGCCTGGATACTGTTTCGTTCCATGGCCGGGATGGCCGGGTTCGTTTCCAGCGCCTCGGCTGGTTTCCCCATCGGCTTGCCCTCACCTGGGGTAGGGCGTCTGGCCCTTTGGGTTGTATTGTCCGGATCCGCCATTATGCTTTTGCGGCTTCACCGGGTGGGTAAACTCCAGGGACGGTGGGTTCTGCTCCTTGTCCTCGGCATCATGGGAACCGGACTGGGGGTTTTCGGTCCGCTAGCCTGGAACTTGAGGGCGCCTGACAAAGTCACCGCCTGGCAGTTTGAAGTCGGGCAGGGTGATTGCGGCCTCCTTGTTTTTCCTGACGGATGGACACTGTTGATCGACACCGCCGGGCGTTTTGGATTCGGGGGATCCGGGAATGACGGCCCCCTGCCCAGAACCGTTCTGCCATTCCTTCAACGGAACGGTTGCAGCAGCATCGACGCGGTTGTTCTTACCCACGGTCATCTGGATCACACCGGAGGCGCCACCGCACTGGCCGGGGCGGTCCCGGTGGCCCGCTGGTATGTTTCCGGTCGTGCGGGCAGGTCGTTGAAGGTTGGTGTCGATTCAACTGATATCATCCATCCCCGGGCGGGGCTCGTTATGCACCGGTGGAAGGATTGGGAAGTTTCGGTGGTTTACCCACCTGGGCCCCTGCCCAAAGATCTGGACGAAAACGACCACTCTCTCGTAGTGGTTCTTCGGCTCGGGGAAAAGGATGTCGCGGTTTGGAGTGGGGATCTGGAACTGGAGGGGGAACACCTGATGCTGGCCTCCGGAACCGCCCCCCGCAATGTTCAGGTCTGGAAAGCGGGTCATCACGGCAGTGATACTTCCGGCTCCAGGGAACTCATGGACAGGTTCGATCCTTCGTTGATCCTGGTCAGTTGCGGGGTGGGCAACGGATATGGACATCCCAGCCACGGTCCCTATGTCGTCAATGGAGATACGGTTATCATCGCGCGGACCGATCTGCAGGGGGCCATCCGGTTGGAATGGGACAGGAATGGCACTCTGAACTGGAGTACCATGGTAACCGGTCCTCAAAGAATCGGCCTGCCTTGACACCGGCCCATCCGGTGCCTAAAATGCGGCCTGTGTCCCCTTGTTTATGATAAATTTCGCCGTCCCGCCGGGGTTGTTCCCGGCCCGGTCCGTCCAACCCCGAGGGAGTCCCCGTGGCAGCATTGCGCAGTACCAGGGATCTCGGCCTTGCACCCGATTACGAGGGCAAGGTCCGGGACATGTTCGATCTGGGTGATCGTTACCTGATCGTGACCACTGACCGTATTTCCGCTTTCGACGTGATCATGAACGATGTTGTCCCAGGTCGCGGCATTGTCCTTAACGTTATGAGCCTGGCTTGGTTTGATCACTTTGCGGAAGTAGTTTCGAACCACGTGATCACCGCCGACGCGAATGAGTTCCCGGCACCTTTCGATCAGCATGCCGGTGCCCTGTCTGGCCGCTCGGTCCTGGTCCACAAGGCCGAGCGGTTTCCCGTGGAATGCGTGGTGCGAGGGTACATCGCCGGTTCCGGGTGGAAGTCCTACGGCAAGGACGGCACCATCTGCGGACATGAACTGCCTGATGGTCTGCAGCTCGCCGACAGGCTGCCGGAGGCGATCTTCACTCCCTCGACCAAAGAGGACGAAGGGCATGACGAAAACATCCCCTTTGAAACCGTTGTCGAGATGATTGGCCAGGAGCAGGCCGGCATCCTGAGGGATATCTCCCTGAAACTGTATTCCGAGGGGGCGGCCTACGCGCTTCCCCGTGGGGTCATCCTGGCCGATACCAAATTCGAATTCGGATTGGTGGACGGAAAACTTACCCTGATCGACGAGGTTTTGACCCCCGATTCCAGCCGGTTCTGGCCCGCCGCCGATTACGTTCCCGGCCAGGAGCCTCCCAGCTGGGACAAGCAGATCCTGCGAAACCATCTCGAGACCCTGGACTGGGATCACAGCCCTCCGCCGCCCGCATTGCCCGCGAGTATTCTGGAGAAAACATCCCAGCGCTATCATGAAGTCCTCGAAATCCTGTTCCCGGCGGAGGCCGCCAAATGGCAAATCAACCTGTAGGCAATCAACGTCGGGCGCTGTTGAGCGTGACCGACAAGACGCGGCTGGACGAAATCGGAAAGCTTCTGCATTCACACGGTTATCAGCTCATCGCGTCCGGTGGCACGGCCAGCTACCTGCGGGACAGGGACATCCCCGTTACCGGTGTCGATGAACTCACCGGGTACCCGGAAATATTTGGTGGCCGGGTGAAGACCCTGCATCCGGTCATCCACGGGGGAATCCTGGGACCATCCCGCGAGAGTTTTGCCGAGACGGTGGAGCTGGGCATCGGACCCATCGACGTGGTGGTGGTGAATCTCTATCAGTTCAGGGAAGCGGTGGCCGCCGGCGCCAGTGAAGCCGAGACGGTGGAGAAGATCGACATCGGCGGTCCGACACTCATGCGCGCGGCCGCCAAGAATTTTGCCCGTGTCACCGTGGTCAGCGATCCTGACCACTACGACGATTTCATCAGGGAACTGACCGCCGGCGACGGGGAAACCAGCCTCGAATTCCGGCGCCGGATGGCCGCATCGACTTTTCGGATGATCGAAAAGTACAACGACGCGATCGCCGCATATTTCGAAGGGTTGGCGGGTATCTCGTTGCGATACGGAGAAAACCCCCACCAGGAAGCGACTCTTCATCTGCCGGCCGCGCCGGAAGGGCAACCCCCTCTGGCGGGGATCGGTCTGACCCAGCACGGAGGCAAGGAACTTTCCTACAACAACATCGTCGACCTGGTCGCGGCTGTGAAACTGGTCGGGGATTTCGATCAGCCCTGCTGTGCCATCCTGAAACATACCAACCCCTGCGGGTTCGGCCTGGGAGAGGGATTGACCGGACTGGAGCGGGCTCTCAAATGTGATCCTGTGTCGGCCTTCGGCGGTGTCTTTGCCTTCAATGCCACGGTCGACGAGGAAACGGCAAACGTCCTGGCCAAGCGGTTCCTGGAAATCATCGTGGCGCCTGATTTCACCTCCGAGGCGTTGGCGCGTTTGACGAAAAAGAAAAACGTGCGCGTCCTGACCATGGACAAGGATCGTTTCCTGGCGGGCACGCGCAACCGTACCCGCGCCTGGGGTCAACTGGTTCTCACCCAGGGCGAGGATGAAGGATTTCCGGAGCTGGAGGAATGGAATGTCGCGGCCGGTGACGAACCGGACGGCGCCACACGCACCGCCCTCGAGATGGTCTGGAAGGTTTGCAAACACGGCAAAAGCAACGCCATTGTCCTGGGTGACATGACAGCAACCCTGGGCATGGGATTTGGGCAGATGAGCCGGGTCGACTCGACCGAACTGGCGGTCATGAAGGCCGGCAACCAGGGTCTTGACCTGAAGGGTTGCGTCGCCGGGTCCGATGGATTTTTCCCCTTTCCCGACGGCATCGAAAAACTGGCTGCCGCCGGGGCTCGGGCCGTTATCGCGCCGGGTGGATCGATCCGGGACGATGAAGTGGCCGAAGCGGCCGAAAAACTGGGAATCACCTTGATCCTGACGAACCGGCGGCATTTCAATCATTGATTGTTTTCCCTATATTGAATGTGCCGGCCCGGCTGGGAACTCCTCCCGGCCGGGCTGGTTCCTTATGGCCATGTTGACAGTTTCACGAATTACGAATTTCCCGCGTACGGCGAGGTTACTCCTCTGCCTGGTCGCCGTATTGTCTGTTGGTGCCTTGTTCGGTTCAGCAGCGTACGCCGCCGATACCGAAGATCTCCGTGGGATGCGCGCCCAACGCCGGGCCGCCATGCGCGCGGTCAATCTCGCGGACGACAAGTCCGATGCCCCGTCCCTGTTCGGTTTGTTGGTCATTCCTGTCGATTTCGCCGATGCCCGCCTGCCCGACTCCTGGAACGGATCATCCCTGACCGGGCGCCTCACCTCCGGATCCGGGGAATCCCTGTATCATTATTTTACCGTCGCCTCGAACGGCCAGCTGGATCTGCGTATCACCCAGGCGCCGGTTGTCCACCTGCCTGGAACCCGACGCGATTATTCCGACATCGGTCTGAACGGCTTCACCCGGACCCGCGCCCTGGCCACCGAGTCCCTGCAGGCGATGAAGGACCTCGGAATGGAATTCCGCCGCCTGGACATGGAGGGGCCCGACCGCATTCCCGGCACCGACGATGACGATGGTGATGTCGATGGCGTTCTCATTCTCCACTCCGGAATCGGACAGGAAAATGATCCGGATGAGGGTCTGGTGCAGGCTCTTCAGTTTTTCCTCGCAGACCCTGTCATTTCCCAGGGCATCAGCGCGACTTTCTACGCGGTTGCCAGTCTGCAGAGTGGACCGGGCATCTGGGCTCACGAAACAGGTCACCTCCTGGGACTGGAAGATCGATACGATCCGAACCTGCGGCCTTCCGGGGAAAGCGAAGTGAAGTCCCTCGGGGGGCTCGGCCGGTTCAGCCTGATGGCATCCGGAGCATGGGGCACCGGCGACGGTTATGGCGCCGCCCTGCCTGACGCATATTCACGTCTGCAACTCGGCTGGTCGGTTGCCCGTAATCTCACCAATGGCCAGGGTGTTCCGGATTCGCTCCTGTTCGGTCAGGTGGACCGCCTGTGGTCCAGGGGAGAAGCAGGTCAGGAATATTTCCTTCTGGAGACCAGGGATCCTTCTTCCGCGCATCCCTTCGATGCGGACATGCCCGGTGACCACCTTCTGATCTATCACATCGATGAATCACTTCCGGAAGGCCAGCATGCCATCGACGGGGTCGACACCTGGCACCTGAGGGCAACCCTGGTGGAAGCAGATGATGATCAAAAGCTCCTTCGTGGCCAGGATCCCGGCCGGGCGGAGGATCTTTTTCCTGGTCCCCTGGGCAAATCCGACTTCGGGCCGGCCACCATCCCGTCCAGTCATGGTTATTGGGGTTTTTCCGGGGTCAGCCTGACGGGTATCACACCGGTGCCCGGCGGCATGGCTTATCAGGCTACGGTGTGGCCCGATCAGAATCTCGAATTCACCGTCGGGTTTGGCGGTCAATCAGAACTGGTCATGGACCTCGTTGCGAGGTCTTCGGGTGCCCCAATGTCCAACCTCCGTTGCTGGGTCGACGTCAGCGGTTCTCCGGCCTGGGGGACCTTCGCCGGGGGTGGACTGTCAGTCAACTTCGAGATGGTTGAAGACGGCCTGGGCGCCTGGCGTCCGGCTGAACCTGTTGTCTGGATCCCCGACACGGGCATTCCCTCTGATGCCCACACGGTTTTCACCTACAATTTCCAGTATGACGAGGGCGCCGAGTTCGAACCCCGCACCTGGTACTGGAAAGATAATCGGGCGGCACTGGATTTCGGGGCCGAATGGCCCGGCGAGTGGGAGATCGGATTCCCCGCGGGAAACAATAAGACAACCTGGCACCGGTGGGACGGCGAACCCTGGTTGACCGGAGACCATACCCCGGTGCTTGCATGCACTGGTTCTGAATTTATCGATTCCGGATCCTGGCCAGGGGTCAACTACCAGAACTCCGCCTTTGTCACCCTCACTTCCGGTGACCTCGGACCCGATGTTCGCGCCGTCAGACTTATTCACGGGATGGAAGTTGAATACCTTACGGCGGATATCGCCATGGACGGTGGACTGGCCATCTGGGTCGACCCGTCCGGCCGGGAAATTCCCGCGGAACCATTGACCGGTTGGCGGGGCCGGATTTCCCCGAAAGCCCTGAACGAACTGCACGGTCAGGAAGCGATGATTCAGGAATTCCTCGAAGATGAAGTAGGCATCCCCTTGTGGCGCACCGACATCATTCCCCTTCCGGAGGGATCGCCCGGACCCTGGCGCCTCCGGCTTTCATTTGGAAGCAATTCCCTGTGGCGTTACAGGGGTTGGTTCGTGGCCGGCCTCGATCCCATTCCAGACGATCCTGAAGCGGCCGTCTTCGATGCAAACTGGGAAGGCGAAAATGGTACGGGTTTGACCTGGTCCTGGCCCTGGGAGACCGGTATGCCGCAAAGGTTCATCGTTGAGCATCGGGGTGATGTCGATGAACCCTGGCAAATCATCGCCGACGAGTTATTTTCTGTAACACAGGGAGAATCCGGGTACGTACTGGCGGCTGACCGGGTCTACCCGTATTTCGAAGGTTCTCATCGGCGCCGTCACGATTTGCGGGTCATCGGGTTCATCGACAAGGGCAGGGTTTCCACCTACGAGGTGGTTGTTTTTCCGGACGGGGGAGACGGACATTCCGTCACTCTGGGTCTTCCCTGGCCCAATCCCGCCCACGATACGGTCAGGGTTCTCGTTGAAATCCCCAACGGAACTTTGGGCAACCTGGGAATATTCGACCTGAAGGGTCGCCGGGTCCTGGAGAGAACCGTGGGAGCGGGAAGTCATCTGCTGGAATGGGACGGCAGGGATTCCCGGGGTGGTCGTACCGCCTCAGGTACTTATATTATCCGGCTGGAAGGATCCGGACCGGTTGTCATGCGCAAGGTGGTGCTTTTACATTGAATCGAATAATCCTGCTCTGTCTGACCGGCCTGACGCTCCTGGCCGGTACGGCCTGGTCCGGGCCCCTTTTCGACCCCTTCCTCGAACGGTTCCAGGTCGGAACCTATCACAATCCTGCGGACATCCGTTTGGAACATGGATTTCCCACTGATTTATTGGAACCGGTGAATCTGGACTCGGCCTGGACGGCTGCAGCCCACCGTGTGCTGTCGGCCCACGGAGCGGAAGCCGATTCGTATTTCACCCGTCTTCTGCTGAACCGGTACCTGGATGAAGCAGCGGAGTCCGCCTGGTTGATCCGGATGAAGGCGGTGCTCGAACAACTTGAATCCGGGACCATCGACGGCGCCTGGGAAAAGGACAACGATCCCCTGCTGGCCGAACGGTCGACCCGCGCGATTTTCCATCACCTGGAATCGGGTCGTGTCATGCAGGCGGCGGCGTTGGCGATCAGGCTGCGGGACAGGGGACATGATCTGGGTCTTGCCGACCGTGAAATTTTCGTTTGGGATCTTCGCGCGAAGTTGCTCTTCCGTCTGGCCGGAAACAATCCGGTTGTTACCGGGACCTCCTGGCCATCCATGCTGAAGCTGGGTCCCTTCGACACCGGGAATGCCTGGGCACTATGGATTGCCCACTGCCGTGATATCGGTGCCGCGCCCCTGGCTCCGGCCATGGCAACGGAAAAGTGGGGGCGGCATCTGGCCAGGATTTCCCGTCCCCGTCTGACGACGGATGAATTGTACGGATCGGACTTGTCGCAGGAGTTCAAGTGCGGGCTGGGATCCGTGTTTTTCAAAGGCGCCGCGCGCGACAGCCATTTTATCAGGTATCCCGTCCCCCCGGAGGACAATTCCCTGCAGGGCCTCTGGCTCCTGGGAAGGCGTCTGCAGTCCGGAGGTGATCCGGCTGTCTACGAGGAGTTGGCTTCCCGCCCGGACATTTGGCCCGGCTGGCGAATGGATGTCTGGCGCAGAGCTTCGGAACTGCGCCTCCTCAAGGGACAGTGGGAACAGGGGCTGGACGACATGGATCAGGCGCTGCGACTGGCAGCCCTGGGCCATGGGCACAATTCAACCAGACGGCGTCTTCGCCAATGGAACGAACAGGCGCTGGTCCTGGCTCTGGCCCAGGACGATGTCGCCACCGCCAGAATTCTCCGGGACCTTGGCCTGGAAAACTTCAAGGGCAGCGACAGGGAAGCGTTTGTGCGGGAAACAGGTCACTGGACCTCAATTCTGGACCCGGGAACGGCCAACCCTCATGTCCCCGGTGAAGACCTGCCTGACCAGATTCGTGAGTTGATCGAAACCGGACAGGCTCCGGATCTTGGCCCGGTGGAGGAGGCGCGACAGGAGCAGTTCAACCTGGCTGCCAATCAATCCCTCTGGAAATTGTGGGCCACCTGGGGCATCACCCTGGCCAATCCTGAAGCCGTTTCGGGCCGGAAGCGCGAGCGGGCCATACTTTACCGGGACGCCCTTCTTGCCATGGCGGGAAAAATGGACCCTGTTCAGGTGCAGGAAGCCGCCCTTGGGATTATTGCCCGGCGTCTGGGGGACAGCCCGGTGTTTGAACGAATCCTCGCTCAGGCTTTGGACCGGGACATCGGGCTTGTTTCAGGGGGAATAACACTTCCCGAACCCTCGGCCGTGCCCGAAATGCTGCCTTCCCTGCGAGGCAGCGAACTTGACCGCCACGCCCTTTTGGGATTTGCTTTGGCTCTCGGGGACATGAGGGGAATCCTCGCCGTGGCGACGGAACTCGATAGTCGGGGTTTGACTCCTGGGGAAAAAAGACGTTTCCTTTACCCCCTCCCGGACAAAGGCGCCATTTATAAGGCCATCAGCGAGGCCGACAGTGATCCGGCCCTGCTGCTGGCGGTGGCCCGCAACGAGTCCCTTTTCGAACCCTCGGTCCGCTCGAGGGCCGGTGCCCTGGGCTGGATGCAGATCATGCCCTTCCACTTCGAGGATCGCGGCGCCCTTCCCGGTGGGGCCAACTGGAGGAATCCGGGGGTATCCATTCGGTACGGAGACGGCTTGCTGAGGGAAAACAGCCGCCGCTATGAAGGCGACCCCTATCTGGCGGTTGCCGCCTACAATGCGGGAGCTGGTGCGGCCTCACGATGGGAAAAGCAGTTGGGCGGATCTCCCGCACGGGACATCTACCTGGCCTGGATCGGTTTTCCTGAAACCAGGCACTATGTGGAAAAGGTCTTGATCGACCGCGAAATTTACGATTGGATCATCCGCGCGGAATTTCCCGAATAGATTCTCGGCGCGATATCCAAGGAACGGAGCATGTCAATGGCCATGGGCCTTACAGGTTGGATTTCCAACATCTTCAGCAAGCAAGACAAGGATGTCGCCCGCTTGCAGCCGACCGTGGATTTGATCAAGGAAACCAGGGAGCAATACCTCTCCCTGAGTGACGAGGACCTCAAGGCAAAGCGCGCTGAATTCGCTCGACGCCATCAGGACGGGGAGACCCTGGACGAACTTATGGCGGAAGCCTACGGAGTAGTCTGGGAAGGCTGCCGGCGACTCGCCGAACGCAAGGCATCCTGGGTTGTCTGGGGCCAGGACCAGGTCTGGGACATGGTTCCCTACGACGTTCAGCTCATGGGCGCCATCGTTCTTCACCAGGGTAAAATCGCGGAAATGGCCACCGGTGAAGGTAAGACCCTCGTGGCCATCTTTCCCCTGTACCTGAATTCCATACCCGGCCGCGGGGCACATCTGGTGACCGTCAATGACTATCTGGCCAAGCGTGACGCCCAGTGGATGGGCGGGGTCCTTGAATTCCTAGGCTGCCGCGTGGGTTATATCCTTGGGCAGATGACACCCGAGGAACGTCATGAAGCCTACGGTTGCGACATCACCTACGGCACCAACAACGAGTTCGGTTTCGACTATCTGCGCGACAACATGGTTGTCCAGGCGGACCACCTGGTTCATCGTGATTACTTTTTCGCCATCGTCGACGAGGTGGATTCGGTTCTCATCGACGAAGCCCGCACACCCCTGATCATCAGCGGGGCCGTGGACAAATCAACCCATCAGTTCACGGAACTCAATCCCCGCGTCTACAACGTGGTCCGGCAGCAGCTCAAGATGGTCAACAACTGGCTGAGTGACGTGGAACATTCCCTGAGGTCCGCCCTGAAGGGTGGGGACGTGGAAATCGACGACGAAACGGCCCTCAAGCTGTTGCGCATCAGCCGTGGGGCGCCGAAGAATCCCCGCTACCGCAAACTGGCCCAGATTCCAGGCGTTCTGGAAACGGTCCAGCGCACCGAAGAGGCTTTCATGCGGGACAAGGCCATGTGGGAGGCCGACGAGGATCTTCTGTATGTGGTCGAGGAAAAGAACCATCACGTCGACCTCACGGAAAAGGGCCGCGAAAATTTCGGCGCCGGCGAAGATGACTTTTTCGTGCTGCCGGATCTGGCGGTTTCGGCAGGAGAAATCCAGGACGACGACTCGCTGGATGCGGCCGAAAAATCCAAACGTCTGGCCAAGGTTGAGAGGGAATACGCCCTCAAGAACGAACGCATCAGCAACGTGGACCAGCTTCTCCGCGCCTATTCGTTATATGAAAACGACGTCGAATACGTCATGCAGGAAGGCAAGGTGGTCATCGTCGACAGCTTCACCGGCCGCCTGCAACCCGGCCGCCGGTTCAGCGATGGGCTTCACCAGGCCCTCGAAGCCAAGGAAGGCGTGACCGTCCAGAAGGAAACCCAGACCCTGGCCACTGTCACGGTGCAGAACTTTTTCCGCAAGTACGCCAAACTTTCAGGGATGACCGGTACCGCCGAGACCGAAGAGGCGGAATTCAACGGCATCTACCAACTGGACGTGGTCGTGATCCCCACGAACCGCCCCATTGCCCGTATAGACAACGACGATGTGATCTACAAGTCGAAGAAGGCAAAATACAAGGCCATCGTGGAAGAGGTGAACCGTCTGCACACACTGGGATTGCCCGTGCTGGTGGGGACCACGACGGTCGAAGTGAGCGAGCTGCTTAGCCGGCTGCTGAAACTGCGCGGCATCAACCACAACGTCCTGAATGCCAAACAGCACAAGGCGGAGGCGGAAATCGTTGCCGAAGCCGGAAGGGTGGGGGCGGTCACCATCGCCACGAACATGGCCGGGCGTGGCACCGACATCAAGCTTGCGCCGGAAATTCTGGCCCTGCCTGAAAAATGGCCAGGGATGGGACTGGATCCCCTGATGTACGAGGATCAGGCCACCGGCCTGCAGATCATCGGCACCGAAAGGCACGAAAGCCGGCGCATAGACCGCCAGCTTCGAGGCCGTGCCGGTCGCCAGGGTGATCCCGGACAGGGGATATTTTTCCTGTCCCTCGAAGATGATCTCATGCGCCTGTTCAGCCCCGACCGCATCATCAAGGTCATGGACCGGCTGGGGGTGGAGGAGGACGAGGTCATCACCCACTCCATGGTCACCAAGGCCATCGAAAAGGCCCAGGTCCGGGTGGAGACCCAGAACTACGAAATCCGTAAGCACCTGCTGCAGTACGATGACGTGGTCAACAAGCAGCGGGAGGTCATCTACTCCCTGAGACGGGATGCCGTTGTCGGTGCCGACCTGCGCGAACAGATTCGTATCTTCGTGGAAAACGCGGTGACCGGGCTCCTGTCCGAATGCGCCGACCGGGACAACGCCCCCGATTACTGGGAAATGGACAAGCTGGCGAGACTCTATCAGGGCCTGGTGCTGGCTCCCCTGCCGCTGGAGGCGGAGGAACACCTCGAAGACGGTTACGAAGCCATCGAAGAAAAACTGGTGAATTTCGCCTTGGACAAATACGAGACCAAGGAGACGAACCTGGGGCCCGACCTGACCCGCCAGTTGGAAAAGTTCGTCCTGCTCCAGGTGCTGGACGAACACTGGCGCGACCATCTCAACGAACTGATCATGTTGCGCAGCGGCATCGGACTGCGTTCCTACGGGCAGCGTGATCCCCTGGTGGAATACAAGGCAGAGTCCTTCAATCTTTTCCAGTCCATGATGGACAATCTGGAGCGATCCACCATCAGCCTGTTTTTCCGGGCCGAATTGGCGCCCCCTCCGGAGCGGAAGGAACCGGACCTGGACAAGATGCAGACCAGCCACAAGGAAGTCTCCGCCTACGAACAGGGAGCCGTTGCCAAGGGTGGCCAGGCCGCTCCCGCGCCCAGGGCCGATTCCCCCGCCGGAGCCCGTCCAGTACAGAGAGATGAGCCCAAAGTGGGCAGGAATGACCCCTGTCCCTGCGGCAGCGGAAAGAAGTACAAAAAATGCTGCGGAGCCAATTGACGGTTCCTTGGTCCGGGGGCCGGACTTGCCGTACAGGCCCGGCCATGCTAGTTTTTTGCCGCCTTGGCGATCACCCGCCAATGGTCAGGCCAGGAAAGTGACAAGACATGGATCCTGAAAAGGATAGACTGAAACATCTGTTGATCATCCTGCTGGAAGCCCTTTCTGGTTCCCCGGAGGTCACGCCCCCCATCAGGGCCCGGATCCAGGAAAAGGCCGAGGCCGCCGGACTGGACGAAGGTGACATGCACGGGCTCCTGGACTGGATCGAATCCCATTGGATGCACGATGACCTGCCGACCTGGAACCGGGACCCGGCGCCCGACGCGCCTTCGGAGAAAGCCTTTCGGTATTTCGGCGAATCCGATTCTGATTACCTGACCCCCAAGGGAATGGGTTTTCTGATGGAACTGTTCAACAACGGGCAGATCAACCGGGCCCAGTTGGAAGCCCTGTTGCAGTATTCCTCGTATATCGCGCTGACGCCCATGGGCCCCTACGACCTGGAAACGGTCCTTGAACAGGTCCTGTTCCGGCCGGGAAGACCGGGGATGACTGGAGGAGCGTCGGAGGGATTCGAGGGCATTCATTAGGCAACCCGATCACTGGGAAGCGTTATTTTTAACCGGCCGTTGAAACCAGCAGCCGGGTTTTGCTTGGAAGGAACAATACTTGAAACTGATCATCGTAGAATCACCGGCCAAAGCCCGGACCATCACCCGCTTCCTGGATGACGAATATGTCGTGACGTCGAGTTACGGACACATCAGGGACCTGCCGGGATCCGCCAAGGAAATCCCCGCCAAATACAAGAAAGAACCCTGGAGGCGGTACGGGGTCAATCTCGACGACGGCTACAAGCCCATCTACGTGATCTCCGCCGACAGCAAGAAACAGGTGGCGGAACTCAAGAAACTGCTGAAGAAAGCGGATGAAGTCCTGCTCGCGACGGACGAGGACCGCGAGGGGGAAGCGATCAGCTGGCATCTTCTCGAAGTTCTTGATCCAAAGGTTCCGGTGGGTAGGATCTCCTTTCACGAAATCACCAAATCAGCCATCAAGGAGGCCCTGGACAACCCTCGTGAAGTGGACATGAAACTCGTCCGCGCGCAGGAGGGACGGCGCATCCTGGATCGCCTGTATGGATATTCCCTGTCCCCGGTATTGTGGAAGAAGGTCAGGACAAAACTGTCCGCGGGCCGCGTACAGAGCGTTGCTGTTCGACTCGTGGTGGAAAAAGAAGAGGAGCGCCAGGCTTTCCATGTGGCCAGGTACTGTGACATCGAAGCGGCAATGACCAGCGCAGACCTCGCTTTCATTTCCCGCCTGACCGAAATCGATGGGGTGAAAATTGCCGGCGGCAAGGATTTTGATCCTGACACCGGGGAACTCAAAAGTCCCGCCAGCCGGACCCACCTCAGTGAGGAACTGGCTAAACAATTGGCGGAGTCCGCCGGAAATACCCGTCCCTGGCGAGTGGCCCAGGTGACCAGGAAAGAGACGACCCAGAGGCCATCACCACCGTTCACGACTTCAACCCTGCAGCAGGCTGCCAGCGGCAGGCTGAAGATGTCTCCCCAGCGGGTCATGCGCATAGCCCAGAGGTTGTACGAAGGAGTCGGGAGTATCCGCGACGGCCTCATTACCTACATGAGAACGGACTCGCTGACCCTCAGCGAAAAATCGTTGGCCGAGATCGAAACCCACGTCCGCGAGAATTTCGGGCCCGATTACACCAAGGGGCCCCGGCGATACAAGACGAAGGCCAAGGGAGCCCAGGAGGCTCACGAGGCCATCCGGCCTACCCATGTAGACCGTACCCCCGAATCTGTGGCTGACCGGCTGGACAGCGAAGAGCTCGCCGTCTACCGGTTGATCTGGAACCGGGCGGTTTCGTCCCAGATGACCGATGCCAAACTGGATAAGACCGCCGTCGACATCACGGTCACCGCGGCAGAAAGGGAACTGACTTTCCGGGCCAATGGTTCGGTGGTCCGGTTCCCTGGTTTTTTCAAGGTCTACGGTGACAAAGGCAAGGACACCATCCTGCCTGAAATGACCGAGGGGAAAACCATCGGCGGGGAGCAGCAGGACAACGTTCCGCCGGTGGATATCGGCAACGTCGATTCCATGGGCCACGAGACCCAGCCGCCCGCGCGATTCACGGAGGCCTCCCTCATCAAGAAGCTGGAGGAGGAAGGCATCGGACGCCCTTCCACTTACGCCTCGGTGATCGGCACGATCCAGAGCCGGGAATACGTCGTTAAAAAATCCGGGGCGCTGCTGCCGTCCTACATCGGAATGGCCGTCATCCATCTGCTTCGGGAACATTTCAATAAATACGTGGACCTCAAGTTCACGGCCCGGATGGAAGAGGAACTGGACCAGATCGCCACGGGTGAGGTCGACTGGGTCCATTTCCTGGACTGCTTCTTCCGTGGTTGCAAAGGTGAAACCGGCCTGGAGCAGGACATCGAGACGGAATTGGAGAAAATCGAATTTCCGCGGATCCTGGTCGGTGACGATCCAAAGTCCGGCTATCCGATCGTATTGAGGATTGGCCGCAACTACGTGTCGGTCCAGGTGGAAGGCCTTGATGACCGCCGCGCCACGCTTCCTGTGGACCTTCTGATCGATGAACTGACACCGGAAAGGGCTTTGGACCTGATCGTACAGCGTGACAAGTCCCGGGAACCCATCGGGGTCCATCCCGATACGGGGCAAAACATCTATGCCCTGACCGGACCCTTCGGACCGTACCTGCAACTGGGGGAGCAGGAGGGTGACAAAAAACCGAAGCGCATAAGCCTGGGTAAAAAGACCGACCCGTCTTCCATCGACCTCGCCTATGCCCTGAGGCTTCTCTCCCTGCCCAGGGAAATCGGCACCGACCCGGAAAGCGGCAAGCCGGTTCGCGCGGGGCTGGGCAGGTTCGGGCCCTATGTCGAAAAGGAACGGGTTTTTGCCAGTGTCCAGACTGTGGATACACTGTTCACCATCACGCTGGAAGAAGCCCTGGACCGGATCAAAAACAAGAACAAGCGGACGGTGCTCCGGGATCTGGGGAAACATCCGGAAACCGGCGAACCGCTGGCCATCTGCAAGGGTCGGTATGGTCCGTATGTAACGGACGGTAAACTGAATGGAAATATCGGACGTGACCGGGACCCCGAGGACGTCACCGTGGAAGAAGCCGTGACCATTCTCAAGGATGCCGCCATACGGAAAAAGACCGGCAAGAAAAAGACTGCCAAAAAGAAGACCGCCAAGAAGAAGATAGTGAAGAAGAAGACAACGAAGAAAAAAACGGTCAAGAAGAAGACCGTAAAAAAAGCCCCGGCCACCCCGGCCGATTCCTGATGCCTCCTGCCGAGCGCCACGCTGTCACCGTCGTGGGAGGCGGTTTGGCGGGTTGCGAAGCGGCGCTCCAACTGGCCCGCTTCGGCATCCGTGTCCGCTTGGTCGAAATGCGTCCTGAGGTCCGGACACCCGCCCATCGCGGGGACGGGCTCGCGGAAATCGTCTGCAGTAATTCCCTCAAAAGCACTGCACCGGCGACGGGCTCGGGTTTGTTAAAAGAAGAACTCGACCTGTTCGGCTGCCGTCTTCTCGAATGTGCACGGGAAACCTCCGTTCCCGCCGGCTCCGCGCTTGCCGTGGACCGGGATGAATTTTCCGCCCGGGTTGCGGATCGCATTGCCGAAGAACCACTGATCGAAGTATCACGGGAGGAAGTTTCGGAACTCCCCTTTCGCGACGGTGAACATTGGCTGGTGGCCACCGGTCCGTTGACCAGTGAGGCCCTGGTCGGGGAACTCGGAAAAATCACCGGACAGCCATCCCTTCACTTCTTCGACGCCATCGCGCCCACGGTGACCCTTGAGTCTCTCGATCTGGACATCCTTTACCGGGCCGCTCGCTATGACAGGGGAGAGGCCGATTATCTCAACTCGGCCCTGGACCAGGCATCTTATGAATCCTTCTACACAGCCCTGATGGAGTCGGAAAAGGCTGAAATCCATGCCTTCGACCGCAACGAGTTGTTCGAAGGCTGCCAGCCAATTGAAGAGATCGCCGCCTCGGGTCCGAAATCCCTGGCTTTCGGACCGCTTCGTCCGGTGGGGTTGCAGGATCCCGTCACCGGGCGCCGCGCCCACGCGGTGATCCAGTTGCGACAGGAAAACCAGGAAGGAACCCTGTATGGTCTGGTCGGTTTCCAGACCCGCCTGAAATATGGTGAACAAAAACGTGTTTTCCGGATGATACCCGGCCTTGCCAAGGCTGAATTCGTGCGGTACGGCCAAATGCACCGCAACTTCTACCTCGATACCCCCCGCTGCTGCTCATGGGATTTTTCCTTGAAGGAAAGGCCCGATGTGTGGATAGCGGGTCAAATAACCGGCGTGGAGGGTTACGTCGAATCCATGACTTCCGGCCTGGTCACGGCCTGGCGCCTTGCCGCCCGGATTCACGATATCGAACTGTCGGGCCTGCCGTTGGAATCAATGACCGGCGCACTGCTGAGGAACTTCCTTTTCGACAAGACCACGGAAAAGCTGACCCCCATGAACGTGAATTTCGGTCTCCTACCGGACCTGGCAGTGCACACCAGGGGAAAACGGGAGCGTAAGCTGGCCAAATCCGAACGCGCTGTCGCCGCACTTTCGGAATGGCTCGGACATGAATCAGTGGCCCGTCTCCTTGCCGCCAATACTGGGTGATGATACATTTCCTCCATCGGATTTAGCCCCCTTACACGGACGTGGAGAAGGTCATGGCGGACAATCCCCTCCAGCCCTATCTCGAATACCTTGCCCTGGAGCGGGGTATGAGTCCGCGCACCGTCGAGGCCTATGGACGGGACGTCACGGGTTTTCTGGCCACGGCCGTGGAGTTCGGTGTCCTGGGTGACCCACCCGATCGGGCCCAGTGGAACAAATTGGATGGGAATCGCAGTATCATTCGGGGGCATCTGGCCGTGCTGCGGCGTGAAGACAGGCGTTTGACCACTCTGGACCGTCATCTGGCGGGTATTCGCTCCTTCTACCGGTATTTGCAGACAACTGGACTGGTCACGTCCGTGCCGGCCAACCTGACTGCCGGCCGGGGAGGCCGTGAAAAACGGTTGCCCCGGGATTTGAATATCGAAATGACAACCCGTCTCATGGAACTTCCTGATGTGACCACCGAGCGCGGCAGGAGGGACCGTGCCCTGCTCGAAATGATCTACGGCCTGGGCCTGCGGCTGGCCGAAGTAGTGGGCCTGTCCCTGGGGGATATCGATTGGGACGTCGGTCGGGTCAAGGTACTTGGCAAGGGAAACCGCGAACGTATTCTGCCCCTGGCCGGCTGTGCGGAGCAGGCCCTGAGAGATTACCTTGAGCAGAGACTTGAACCGGATGTATGGCAGGATCTTGTCGATGGCATAATCCGCGGCGCCAATCGCGGCCGGCCAGTTTTCACGGGGCGGCCGGGCAGACGCATCGCGCACCGCACGGTCCAGAGCCGGGTGGAGAAATACGCGACGGAACTGGCGGGGCTGGCGGGGGTTTCTCCTCACACCCTGCGTCATTCCTTCGCCACCCACCTTCTGGACGGCGGAGCGGGGATCAGGGTGGTGCAGGAACTTTTGGGACACCGCAACCTCTCGACCACCCAGATCTACACCCACCTGGATCGGGGGAAGCTGCGGGCAGGATTCACCGCGGCCCATCCCAGGGCGAAAAAGAAGAACAAACAGGGGCGATGAGTCCCGGGGAGTCAACAATGCTTGTGAGATCGACGACAGTCCTGGCCGTTTTGCGCGATGGCCGTGGCGCCATCGGAAGCGACGGACAGGTTACCTTGGGCAATACCGCCGTCAAACACGGCGCGGTCAAGGTGCGGAAGCTTTTCGGCGGCAAGGTGCTGGTGGGCTTCGCCGGGGGAGCGGCCGACGCCTTTTCCCTCTTTGAAAAATTCGAGGGTCATCTCGAGCGTTACCGCGGCCACCTGAAACGAGCCACCGTCGAATTGGCCAGGGAGTGGCGCAGCGACAAGATCCTGCGGAAGCTCGAAGCAATGATGGTCGTGATGGACAAGGGCGACATCTTCGTGGTTTCCGGCAATGGCGACATCATCGAAAGCGACGACAACCTGACGGCCATCGGTTCGGGCGGTCCGTACGCCCTGGCCGCCGGCCGGGCCCTGATGCAGAACACCGATCTCGATTCGGCGGAGATCTGCCGGAAATCCCTGATGATCGCGGGTGAGATCTGCATCTACACCAACACCAACATCACCCTGCTCGAACTGGAACCCGAATCAGGCCCTGAAGGAAGTGACGACGTTGAAGATCAAACAGATTGAAAGCAAACCCATGTGGACCTGTCCGGAAATAGTGGAACTGCTGGACAAGTACATCATCGGCCAGGGTGACGCCAAGAAGGCGGTGGCCATCGCCCTGCGCAACCGCTGGAGGCGAATGCAGCTTCCGGAGGATATGCGGCGCGAGGTCGTCCCCAACAACATCATCCTCATCGGTCCCACGGGCGTGGGCAAGACCGAGATCGCCCGCCGTCTTTCACAGATTGCCGACCTGCCTTTCCTCAAGGTCGAAGCCACCAAATTCACCGAAAAGGGATATGTGGGCCGGGATGTCGATTCCATGGTGCGCGACCTGGTCGAAAATGCAATTTCCCTGGTCAGGCGACGGTCTGAGGCACGTTTTGCCGCTGAAATCGATCAGGCTGTCGAAGACAACCTCCTGAACATTCTTTTTCCGCCTTTGGAAGGTATGGACAACGAACCCGACAGGGCCGCACGCTGGGAGAGAAGCCGCCAGAAGATCCGGAAACAACTCAACGAAGGGGTGCTGGACGAAAAGGAAGTGTCAGTCACCACCGAACAGTCCAAGATGCCCATCGCCAATATTTTCACATCGGCGGGTGAGGAGTTCGACGCCTCCTTCGGCGAGAGCCTCAAGAATCTTTTCCCCAAGCAGAAAACCGAGAAAAAAGCTTCCGTGGCCAAGGCCAGGGTCCTCATGCGCGAGCAGGAGGCCGACAAGAGACTGGACATGGACCAGATCATTGCCGAAGCCATCGAACTGGTGGAAAACGGTGGCATCATCTTCCTGGATGAGATAGACAAGATCGCCGGCAGCCGCGGACATGGCGGTGGTCCCGATGTGTCGCGCGAAGGAGTCCAGCGGGATCTTCTGCCCATAGTCGAAGGTTCCGCGGTCAGTACCAAGTACGGGCCCGTCAAAACAGACCACGTTCTCTTTCTTGCCGCCGGTGCCTTCCACATGAGCAAACCGAGCGATCTTATTCCGGAATTGCAGGGTCGATTCCCCATCCGGGTGGAGTTGAACAGCCTGACGGAGGAAGACTTCGTCAAAATCCTGCGCGATACCGAGGGATCGTTGATTCGCCAGTACACAGCCATGCTGGCGGTCGACAACTGCCAGGTCGATTTCACTCCCGATGCCCTGGAGGAACTGGCCCACCTTGCGGCCGAGTTGAACAAACGCATGGAAAACATCGGTGCCAGGCGTTTACAGACGATCATGGCCCAGCTCCTGGATGACATGCTGTACGATGTGCCAGTAAAACAATTGGGCCCCGTCACCGTGGACCGCGCCTTTGTCAGCGAGCGGTTGACGGACATCATCCAGGACGAGGATCTGTCCCGTTACATTCTGTGACCAACGGTAACCGGAGGCCCCGATGGGATCGCTCAGCCGAATTCCCGTGTACCCGTTCCTGATTGCCGCCCTGCCGGTCGTCTATTTTCACGAGGCCAACTTCCGGCAGCTTGGGTCCGGGGACGGCATCCGCATTACCGTTCTTTATTGGGTGATAACCGGAATACTCCTGTTCCTGGCCCGCCTTATCTGGAAAGACGTCAATCGTGCGGCCATGGTAGTGGCGCCTCTGGTGGTGGTCCTCTTCCTGGGGAACAAGGTGGGGGGAGTCCTGACCCTGGTTTTCACAGCCGTTGCCGTGGCCATCGGTGTCCTGCTTATCCTTCGTCCGGCTGATGTCCGCCGCGGCTCCATTCCCCTCAACATGGCCCTGCTGGTCCTGGTCGGCATGCCCATCGTTCAGACAGTTATCGCATCGGGCGCCCAGAACGCTCCGGTACCAACCACCCTGTTCCGTGATTCCCTGGACCTCGACCTCCCCCGTGACGGGTCCCGGCCCCCCGACATCTACTTCCTCCTGTTGGATGCACTCGGCCAGCCCGACTATCTCGAAAGCAATTTCGCGGTACCGGGGGAGAGTTTGTCCGGTGTCCTGGAGCGGCGGGGGTTCACGGTACTGAGACGCACGGATGCAAATTATCAGCAGACGTCCCTGTCGCTTTCGTCCTCCCTGAATCTGGGTTATGTGCATGAATTATTGGACATTTCCGATACGGAAAATTCCGACCGCAGGGTTCTTGCCGAACTGGTGGCGAAAAACCGGGTGGTGCGGGGCCTCAGGGATATCGGATACGAACTGGTGACCTATCCCTCCGGTTACCCATTGACCCGGATGGACAATCCGACCAGGAAACACCGGCCCCTGGTCAATCCCACCTTCCTGGAATACTACGTGATCGAGGATGGCATCCTGCCCCTGCTGCAGCCGCTGATCGGCCGTGGGCCCGCTGATTTTTCGTTCGCCCTGCGCCGCAACCGCCTGGAATACGTATTCGACAATCTCGACCAGGCCAGGGCTGGCATTCCGGATGACCGTCCTGTTTTCGTATTCGCCCACATCATGGCGCCGCATCCACCGTTTGTCTTCAGCCGCACGGGGGAGGCCCTGCGCTCCCGAAAAACCTTTGCTTTCGCGGACGGGAACCACTGGTACGACATTCACGGTCGTGACGGACCCTCGTATCAAAACATGTACGTCGATCAACTGACCTATGTCATGAAGCGTCTTGGTGAAGCTGTCGACGCGATCCTGGCTTCATCGCCACGTCCTCCGGTAATCATCGTCCAGGGTGATCACGGTCCAGGTTCCAAACTCCACCTTGAGCGGATCATGTATACGGACCATGAGGAACGGTTCGGGATTTTCAACGCCTGGTACACCCCGCCGGGCACGAATGGGACGCCGGAGCAGAAGAGCACCGCTGTCAACACGTTCCCGACCCTTTTCAACGCGCTTTTCAATGCCGGCCTTCCACTACGGGAGGACCGATATTTTTACGCCAGGATGAGCGAGCCCTACGCCCTTCAGGAGTTGAACGAATGAAAGACTAAACTGGTGGACTCAGGGGCCGGATGCGCTATTTTTAGAGGGCACTGCGAAACGTATTTCCAACCATCTTCCGGAGGTATGGCCTTGGCTGACAAGAAGGATTTCCTGGCTATCGACGATTACAGCACCGAAGACCTCAGAGCCATGTTGACCCTGGCCCGCGAGCAGAAGCCCCTCGTTCACGAGCACCGCCTCCCGCATACGCATCCCAACAGGATCCTGGCTTGCGTCTTCGCCAAGCCCAGTCTCAGGACCAGGGTCAGTTTCGAAGTTGGATTCCGGCAGCTCGGAGGTGAGACCCTGTTCATCACCGACAAGGAAATCGGTATGGGCACCAGGGAGTCCGTTCACGACGTTGCCAAAGTGATGAGCCGGTTCTCGGACGGGATCATGATCCGCTGGTTCGACCACCAGGAAGTGGTGGACCTGGCAAAATACTCCACCGTACCTGTTATCAACGGACTGACCGATCTAAACCACCCCTGCCAGGTCATGGCCGATATCATGACGGTCGAAGAACACCTGGGGACCATCGACGGCAAGACCGTGGTCATGATCGGCGATGGGAACAACCTGGCCAACAGCTGGCTGAATGCCTCCATCAGGTTCCCTTTCAATTTCATCCTGGCCTGTCCCGAAGGATACCTTCCCGACGAGGGGATCATGCGCAAGGCCGAGGCGGCTGGCGCGTCCTTCATGATCACCCACGACCCGCGCGAGGCCGTCGAAGGCGCCCATGTCATCTACAGCGATGCTTTCTACAGCATGGGTCAGGAAGAGGAGGCCGTGAAACGCCGCAAGGACTTCGCGCCCTTCCAGATCAACAGCCAGCTTCTCGAGGCCGCCCATGAGGACCATATCGTCCTGCACTGCCTGCCCGCCCATCGCGGGGAGGAAATAACCGACGAGGTCATGGACGGTCCCCACTCGGTGGTATTCGACGAAGCGGAAAACAGGATGCACGCCCAGCGCGCCATCATGGCCACGCTTATCCGATAGGGGGATTTCATCGGAAATCGAACTGACAAGGGAAATTCGGGAAACGGCCGCCGATGGGCGATCAGGCTGGCATTTTTCGTCAGCCTCGTTCTGGCGGCTTCCTGTGCGGTTGTTGAACCCCCTCCAGGCGGGCCCATCGACACCACACCGCCTACCCTTGCGCTCATGTCTCCCGACTCCGGAGCCGTCGGGATCGGGGAACTTAAAACCATCCGTCTCACTTTTTCGGAAAAGATGGACCGCACGTCGGCCGTGTCCTGGCTTTTCTTTTTCCCCGACCAACGCATCCGTCAGACCAAGTGGCACGGCGCGACGGAAGCCGAGGTCATTCTCGAATACCCCCTGACTCCCGATACGGTCATCATCGTGGAGGTTGCTTCCGGGATGCGGGACGCCCACAAGGTCAAGGGCCGGCAGAGCCGCCGTTTCCCCATCTCCACCGGTGGCGCCATACCTTCGGGCACCATCAGCGGTGTACTCATCATGGCGGATTCGGCGGTGACCAACGCCGTGGTGGAACTCTATGACGTCCCGCCCGACACCATTGAATATTTCATGCAACCGTTGCTCCGGCGCACCACCACCGATGAAACCGGGGCCTTCCGCTTCGACTGGCTGCCCACCACCGGTGGTCCCTGGCTGCTGCGGGCCTTCTCCGATCCCGACAACAACCTCCGTCCCGGAGACAGGGATGCCCAGCGACTGCTGCCCGACACCCTGTCCTTGACGGAAGAGGCCCCTGCTGTTTCAACCGGAGTTACCACCCTTTACGCAATGAACACTCCCGGCCGGATTCTGGTCGGGCCTTTCGAGAAACCATTACACGGGGAAAAGGTCATGGCCTGGACCATGGCCATGGCCGAAGAGGACACGGGTTGGGTTCCTGCTCCGGAAGACGGAACCACCAATCCCATCTTTGATCTCGACCCGAACACTGGCGGCGTGATCGGGGAGGTAAAACCCGGGCGAAACCGCATCGTCTTTTTCGTGGATGTGGACGGCGATTCCACCTTCAGCGGAATTCCTGACACTTTGTTGTCATTCGTGCCCGATTCCCTGCGCACATCCCCAACTGATTCCGTCGATGTCCGGGACTGGTTCCTGGAACCCTGGCTGATGGTCGAGGATGTGGAAGTCATTCCGGGGATGGACACCGAATTCGAAGTGCCAGCCATCGCCCACTCCATTACTCCGTGGACACCGCCGGAGCCCGAGCCTGCGGTTCCCGACAGTCTGGGCGAATCTGGTCCGGACGAAGAAGGAAACGCGGCCAGCGATTCGTTGTCCGTCCCCGAGGAGAATGAATGAGCCACCGGTTATTCTTCACCAAGATGCATGGAGCCGGCAATGACTTCATCATGATCGATCACCGCCACCTGGATGGTGTCACCCTGGGCGCCGGCCACATTGCCGCCCTTTGCGACCGGCGCACCGGAGTGGGGGCCGATGGGTTGATCATTATCGGTCCTGGCTCCTCGTCTGAATCATCTTTTCGCATGCACTACTACAACGCCGACGGGGGCGAAGCCGAGATGTGCGGCAACGGGGCCCGGTGCAGCGTGAGTTTTGCCCATCGTCTCAGCCTGGTTAAGGACAGTTGCAGATTCGACACCCAGGCTGGTCTCCTGGACGGGATACGGCACGGTCTGGAGGACATCGAGGTAAAGCTGACCCCCTGGGTTGATCTGGAACTCGACGTCGAGGTGGGGGAAACCCCATGGGCCGCCCATCATTTCTGCGATACGGGGGTACCTCACCTGGTTATTCCCGTCGAGGACATCGAATCCGTCCCTGTCATGGAATGGGGCGCGCGCCTCCGGCATCATCAGAAGTTCTCCCCGGAAGGAACAAATGTGAACTGGGTGGCCCCAGAGCAAAAGACAGGACGTTTCCTGATGCGCACCTACGAACGAGGCGTGGAAGCCGAAACACTGGCTTGTGGCACTGGCGCCTCGGCCGTGGCGGTGGTACTGTGCCGATTGGGTTTGGCGACCAGCCCCGTCAAGCTGCAAACCCGAGGCGGCGATCTCTTGATCGTTAGCATCGACATGGAGAACAATGAGCTCCGCCTGCGGGGGCCGGCGGTGACCAGTTTTCACGGAGAGGTCATGATTGATGAGTAACAAAATCTGGGAAATGCCCGACGGGATCTACACCGCTTTGGTGACTCCGTTTGCCGATGGGAAACTCGACCAGAAATCCTGGCGGGTTCTGGTCCAGCGGCAGATCGACGCGGGCGTGGCGGGAATCGTACCGGCAGGCTGTACAGGCGAGGCGGCCACCCTCAGTTTGCAGGATCGGGAGTGGATGGTCCGCGCAGCGGTGGAAATGTGCTCCGGAAAATGTTCAGTGGTGGCCGGATCCGGATCCAACTCCACCGAATTGACCGTTGAATTGACCAGACAGGTCAAGGAGTGGGGGGCCGACGCGGCCATGCTCATCTCCCCCTACTACAACAAACCCCAGCAGCACGGATTGCTGGCCCACTATCGTACCGTTGCCCGCGCCGTGGACATTCCCCTCGTCCTGTACAACGTTCCGGGGCGCACCGCAGTGAATATACTTCCCGAAACCGCCGCCGAACTGGGGGCTGAACCCAACATCGTGGCGCTGAAGGAAGCCAGCGGCAACCTGCCCCAGATCGAGCAGGCCATCGGCCGGTGCGACCTGAAGGTGTTTTCGGGCGACGACGGGCTGAATTTCCAGATCTTCGGGATGGGAGGTCGCGGGGCCATCAGCGTGGTCAGCAACCTTTTGCCAGGGGCCATGGTTCGGTTCTGGAAAGCCTGGGCCACCGGTGACATCAACCAGGCCTGGCCCATGAGCCGGGCCTTCGATCCCATCACCTCCGCCTGTTTCGTGGAAAGCAATCCTGTACCGGTCAAGGAATTCCTCTCCATGGCGGGCCTGTGCCGTCGCGACCTCCGATTGCCCCTCGTGCCGGTCACTGAACACAGCCTGACTTTCCTCGTCCAGTTCTACGAGAGTACACTGAAGGAATTGATGGCCCGCGACCTGGAGGGCGAAGCGTGATACCGGTGATCGTTCACGGCGCCCAGGGACGGATGGGTGTCCTGATCACCGAACTGGTGTCCGGGTCGGATGACATGCAACTGGCTGGATTGGTCACTGAACCCGGCGGCGGTGCAGAGCCCGGTACCTTCCATCCCGACCTTGCCCTTATCGGCCAGGATGAAATGTCCGGCTCATTGCCTTCCGGCGGAGTGATCATCGATTTTTCCCTTGCAGGCGCCCTGGACGGGTTGCTTGACCAGGGCCGGATTCTAAAAGCGCCTCTTGTCGTCGGGACCACGGGATTTTCAAAGGAACAGCAGGATAAACTCGAGGCCTACGCGCGCGAATTTCCAGTCGTCCAGGCATCCAATTTCAGTGTGGGAATTCCTGCCCTGCAAATGCTGCTGCAGCTTTTGGCCCGCACCCTGCCCCAGGGGTTCGACGCCGAACAGGTGGAGACCCACCACATCACCAAGCTGGACAAACCCAGCGGGACCGCCAGATCCCTTGCGGAGTCCTACGGGGAAATCCGGGGCGGGAAACCGGTTCCCACGCATTCATTGCGTCTGGGGGGAGTCATCGGGGAACACACCTGGACCTTCAGTGACCAGGAAGAAACCCTCGTCCTTTCCCACCGGGCCCATTCCCGTCAGGCATTCCTGCGCGGAATCCTGCCGGCTGCACGGTTCGTGGCGGACCGCAAAACGGGGTCATCCGGAATTTATGGATTGGTTGATGTTTTAAAGGGAATGGCCGGCCCGCGTTGAGCGAACCGGCCTCAATATTTCTGAAGAACTTCCGGAGGGACCCCGGGTCCTATTTGGCGTAGTTCTACTTGGCAGCAGCGGCGGCCATACGGCTCTTCAGCCTGGCTGCGCGTTTCTTGGGCATGAGCCCTTTGCGAGCCTGGGTATCGATCAGGCTGTACATGGCCGTCAGTGAAGCGGCCTTCTCCTCGGCGGGAGATTGCTCGATCCCGGCGCGATAGACTTTGATCTTGGCGCGCATCATCGTCCGGTTCTGACGGTTCCGCTCATTCCGGTTCCGGCTGGTGACCAACCGCTTCTTGCAACTTTTACTATGGGGCACTTTCAAACCTCCGTTAAAGACTTATAGGCGGGGCAATTTAACAGGACAAGCCAAGCATGTCAAGGGTACCCAAGTCAGATAAACAACTCCAGGCCAAGCTAAAGCTGCTGCCGGATGCCCCCGGGGTCTATCTCCACAAGAACAGCCAGGGCAGGGTCATCTATGTGGGCAAGGCCAGCCGCCTGAATCAGCGCGTGCGGTCCTATTTCCACACAGGAGGGGACAAAGACAGCAAAACCCATGCTTTGGTCCGCAGAATCACGGATTTCGACTATATCGTCACCGACACCGCCACTGATGCCCTGGTCCTGGAAAACCAGCTGATCAAGGAGTACCGCCCCCTATATAATGTCCGGTTAAAGGACGACAAACAATACCCTTACATCAGGATTTCCATGAATGAACCCTATCCCCGGATTTCCGTTGTCCGGCGAATCACCAGGGACGGCGCTCGTTACTTCGGGCCCTTCACCGACGTGGGCGCCATGCGGGAAACGTTGAAATTCGCCGCCGGAGCCTTCCAGGTGCGCACCTGCCACCTCGATCTTCCCGGGCAGACCGTGGAAAGGGCCTGCCTGGACTGGCAGATCGGACGTTGCAGCGCGCCCTGTGTCGGGTACGACACCGAAGAAGATTACCGGGCCAAGGTCCGGAAGATGGTGAAGTTCCTTTCCGGGGCCGGAAAAGAGGTGCTCGAAGAGCTGCGGACCGAAATGGAGGAGTGCTCCATCCGACTCCGCTTCGAACAGGCCGCCCGCCTTCGTGACCTCATAGCCAAACTCGACCGGACAACCAGCCGCAGCAGGCCGGTTGCGGGTATCCGGGGTGACTGCGATCTGGTTGGTGTGGCACGAGAAGGGGAAGACGCTTCCGGAGTTGTCATGAGAGTCCGGGGAGGACATATCCTGACCACCCACCATTTCCTCATGTCCGACAAACTGGATCGTGGCCTGGACGCCTTCATGGCCCAACTACTGCGGGAATACTATCCGCGGGCCGGTGACATTCCCGGGGAAATCCTTATCTCGCATCAGGTCGACCATCCTGATTCCTGGCAGGAATGGCTGGCCGGCCTGCGCAGTGCGAAGGTGACTCTCAAAAAACCGGTAAGGGGAGTCAAAAAGGAAGCAGTAGAACTGGCCCATACCAATGCGTCCTTCAAGCTGCGTGAGGTCAATCTCAAACGCGCCCTGAAGCAGCCGAGCAGAGTGACCCCGGGTGACATCCAACTCCAGGAAGCCCTCGACCTGCATTCGGTGCCCGAGACAATAGAATGTTTCGACATCTCGAACTTCCAGGGCAAGGAGACGGTGGCGTCTCTCGTTTTCTTCAAGGGCGGGCGGCCCCTCAAAAGCCGATACCGAAGGTTCCGGATCAAGACCGTCCAGGGGATAGATGATTTCGCCAGCATGAAGGAAGTCCTGACCCGGTATTACGGGCGGTTGGTCGAAAAGGAAATCGATCCCGCGGACCTGGTGGTCGTCGATGGAGGCGCGGGGCAGTTAGGGGCGGCCCGTGAAGTCCTGTCGGGATACGGATTCCATGAAACCCAACTCATAGGTTTGGCAAAGCGGGAAGAGACCATCCATCGGGAAGGTGGGACCCTGAGCCTGTCCCGCGGAAGCGAAGCCCT
>Ga0164313_10000077_pt1 | contig 59324 bp, 44 predicted proteins | sample GuaBasSedimGuay4_FD_113735 | JGI IMG/M metagenome (GOLD analysis project Ga0164313, IMG submission 113735) | Subseafloor sediment microbial communities from Guaymas Basin, Gulf of California, Mexico - Guay4, Core 4569-4, 0-3 cm | ecosystem: Environmental > Aquatic > Marine > Hydrothermal vents...
CTGGAACTGGTTGTCGGTCGGGTCGCAGACGTCGGTCGTCGTCATCCAGTCGGCAAATCGATTGAATCCCCACCACTTCATTTCCACGAGATATTCACGGCGCTCGAGCGGCCACATGGCTTCATAGGAATTGCCGAAATGAGCCGGGCAATAACACTCGCGAATGGGAAATAACGGGTCCGTTTTCATGATGAATCCTGTCCACAGGACCGGTCGCGATGCGAGCGGAAAGCAGGGTGGCAGTATGATGGATGGACGCATAAACCGACAGATCCTCCTGTTCTGGCGGTTCTGGCCAATGGTGGTGTATTCTGTCCCGCTAAATCCGCTGGCGCTGTGACTTGATTCTGCCACATTCGCCTCACGGATGTCCTTAACCCACCATCAGGCCAAATACCTCGCCCACGAACTCACTCGCCGCTGGTCTTCAGACAACGTCGGCAAGCTCGCGGCTGCGGTGGCTGGTGCTCAAGTCGACCTCAACCCCCACCAGGTCGATGCCGCCCTCTTCGCCTTCAAATCCCCATTCTCCAACGGAGCCCTCCTCGCCGACGAAGTCGGGCTGGGCAAGACCATCGAGGCGGGCATCCTCCTCTCCCAGCGGTGGGCCGAACGCAGGCGACGCATCCTCATCATTACCCCGTCCAACCTGCGCAAGCAGTGGCATCAGGAACTCGCTGAAAAGTTCTTCCTCCCCGCCACCATCCTCGAAGCCCGCTCCTACAAGCAGGCGATCAAAGCGGGATGCACCAACCCTTTCCAGCCCGACGAGCCATCCCTCGTCATCTGCTCCTACCACTTCGCTCGCAACAAAACCGAGGATGTAGCCACCACTCCCTGGGATCTCGTCGTCATCGACGAGGCCCACCGCCTGCGCAACGTCTACAAACCGTCCAACATCATTGCCAAAGCGTTAAAGAAGGCGCTCGAAGGCCGCCCCAAGGTTCTCCTCACCGCCACCCCCCTGCAAAACTCCCTGCACGAACTCTTCGGCCTCATCTCCTTCATCGACGAACACGCCTTTGGCGATCTCAAGAGCTTCCGCCAACAGTTCGCCAACCTCGGTCAGGACGCCACCTTCCAGGCCCTCAAGGACCGCCTCGCGCCCCTCTGCCACCGGACCCTCCGCCGTCAGGTCACCAAATACGTTCCCTTTACAGCCCGGCACGCCATCATCGAGGCGTTCACTCCGGAGGAGAGCGAGGACCAACTCTACCAACTCGTCTCCGACTACCTCAGCCGCGACAACCTCTTCGCTCTCCCGCCCGCGCAGCGCACCCTCATGACACTCGTCCTGCGGAAGCTTCTCGCCTCCTCCACCTTCGCCATCGCCGGAGCACTGCAAACGATGGCGCGCCGTCTCAAGCGTGATCTCGCGGAGCAGGAGAATCTCTCGTTCGAGGAAGAACTCGACGACGACTACGAAGCGCTCGACGAAACCGCCGATGAATGGAGCGAGGAGTCCACTCCCGAACCTCTCTCGCGGGAAGACCGCGCCGCGCTCGAAGGCGAGATCGCCGAACTCGAATCGTTCGCGACCCTCGCCACCTCCATCACCAACAACGCCAAAGGGCAGACCCTCCTTCACGCTCTCCGGGTCGCCTTCGACAGAACGAGCGAACTCAAGGCCGCCGAGAAAGCCATCATCTTCACCGAGTCCCGCCGCACCCAGAACTACCTACTCCAGCTTCTCTCCGATAGCGAATGGGGCGAAGGCATCGTCCTCTTCAACGGCAGCAATACCGACGAACGTTCCAGGGAAATCTACGCCGACTGGAAAGCCCGGCACCAGGACTCCGACCAGCTCACCGGCTCCCGTACGGCGGACATGCGTTCAGCACTCGTCGATTACTTCCGCGACGAAGGCCGTATCATGATCGCCACCGAGGCAGGGGCAGAGGGCATCAACCTCCAGTTCTGTTCCCTCGTCATCAACTACGACCTCCCGTGGAATCCGCAACGCGTCGAGCAGCGCATCGGCCGCTGCCACCGCTACGGACAAAAGCACGACGTGGTGGTCGTCAACTTCCTCAACAAAAAGAACGCCGCCGACCAGCGTGTTTACCAACTCCTCGCCGAGAAATTCCACCTCTTCGAAGGCGTCTTTGGTGCCAGCGACGAAATTCTCGGTGCCATCGGCTCGGGAGTCGATTTCGAAAAACGCATCGCCACCATCTACCAGCGATGCCGCCAACCCGAGCAAATCAAAGAGGCCTTCGACGAACTCCAACTGGAGCTCAGCTTCGAAATCAACGAAGCGATGAGCACCACGCGGAAGAAGCTGCTCGAGAACTTCGATGACGAAGTCCGCGAGAAGCTCAAGGTCCGCGACGAGGACTCGAAAGCCATCCTCGGCCAGTTCGAGCGCCAGCTCATTCGCCTCTCCCGGCATGAGTTGAATGGCCACGCCGACTTTCAGAGCGAGGGTTCCTTCCGCCTCCACTCCATACCCTTTCCTGAGATCGCGGACAAAGTCCCACTAGGCGTCTACGAACTGCCTCGCCGCTCCGGCGACGCCCACCTCTACCGCACCGGCCACCCCCTCGCCGAGGCCGTCATTTCCAAAGCCAAAGAGCGGACACTCGCTCCCGAGGAAATCGCCTTCAGCTATGAGGAGCACGAGGGCAAGGTCAGCATCCTCGAACCCTTCATCGGTCAATCCGGCTGGCTCACCGTCACCCGCTTCACCATCGATTCCCTCGACCAAACCGAGGACTACCTCATCCTCGCCGCACTCACCGACGCCGGCCAGGCGCTTGACGGAGAAACCGCCCGCCGCCTGATTTCCCTGCCAGGTCAGGCGCAGGGCGAACTCGCCAACTCTGCCCCGCAGACCCTCGCCGATCTTGCCCACAAGGAACAGGCCCGCATCAGCCGCGACATCTCCGAACGCAATGCCGAGTTCTTCGAAGCCGAGGCCATCAAGCTCGATCATTGGGCCGATGACCTCAAAGTCGGCCTCGAACGCGAGATCAAGGACATCGACCGTCAGATCAAAGAAGCCCGCCGCGTCGCCTCCGCCGCTCTGGCGCTTGAGGAAAAACTCGCTGGGCAAAAACAGATTAAAGCCCTCGAGACCCACCGAAAGGAACGCCGCCGCTCCCTCTTCGATGCCCAGGACGAGATCGACAACAACCGTGAGCGCCTAATTGAAAGCATCGAAGGAAAACTCAAATCCGAATCCTCGGAGGAGGAACTCTTCACCATCAGCTGGACACTTACCTGATACTCATGCCTTTACCCGACAATATGTCCACTTCATTGGAGGCCGCTCTCACAGCAGACGGTCTTCTCAAGAAGGAGTTGGCCGAAGAAATCACGGCCCAGCTCAATTCGCAGAGGCCTGTGAATTGGAATCTGCTGATGAGCAAAGAACTCGAACCGGAAAAGGAGGGAACTGATGAAGCTTAGGATGGAGGCCTTTCGTGGCGTGAATCAGCCCTTTGAGATCTCGTTCGAATCGCGGAACCACCTTTCGATCCTCTACGGAGAAAATGGATCAGGAAAAACAACGGTGTCCGATGCGCTGGAGTTTGTTTTCCACGGCACGGCGGGTTCATTGGAGGAGAAGTCGCTCGACGGGAAGTCTCGGATTCCCGCCCTTGTGCACGTTCAGCGGAAGAAGGCGGATCTGTCCGTCACCTGGGAGGATGGCCAGAAATCTCGCCGGGCGACCATCGACAAGACCAAAGCCAGTATCACCGGCGACACCACAAGCATCCTCCATACCCTCAGCCGAAAAAACATCACCCGCCTGATCGAAGAAACTCCGACCAAACGCTTCGAGCGCATTCAGGAATTCGTCTCCGTTCCCGCACTTGATGAGGAAGAAGCCCGGCTCCGCGCGTTCATCGGCGACCAGAAACAGCTCCAGGCAAGTCAACTCCGCGAGGCGCAGCTAGTTGAAGAAGACCTCGATCGCATTTTTCAGGAAAACACTGCTGAGGAGACACCAAAACCCAACCGGGACAACTGGATTAAGGTCGTCCTCCAGAACAGCGAGACAACCATCCGTGAGAATCTGACGATCTTTGAAGATCTGCACCACGAAATCACCCGCCTGCGGAGTGATTTCGGCCCGTTGAAGACTGCCTACACCACGTTCGCCAACGCGGCGACTAATCGGAAAGACGAAGAAGAAAAACTCACCAAACTCGTCGCGGCATCCAGCGATGACTTCGCCGAAGCCCTCGACACTTTGGAGCAAGCCCGGCTCCTGTTTCTGAAGAAAGAGGTAGATCAGTGTCCGGTTTGCGACACCCCATTCACCCATCAGGAACTGAGCGACAAAGTTTCTGCAAAACTCGAACGCCTCAAGGCGGTCACCGAGCAAAGCGTGCGTACCAGGAAGGCTCAGCGCACCGGCGAACAGGCGGCCACTGCCCTCCAGACCCAGCAGTCCAATTTCTTCTCCATCATCGAGAAGCTCAGGCTGATTCATGAAAGCATCGCCGAACGGAAGGAATGGGATCTCCCCCCGCTTGTTCCCACCGTCCTGGTGCCGGCAGAGGCCAGCGAACTCACCGCCGAATGGTATCAATCCTTCACACGAGAAGCCGCTCAACTCAAACCTCTGTCCGAATTCGTCGAGAAGGACCGCGACGCACTCCTCCGCCAGCAAACACTTCAAAACCAACTTCGCACTATTCTCGCGCGGCGGAAAGACACCCGCAAAGAGCATCAGGCCCTGACCGTCATGATCGAGAAGGCGGAACGCATTGCCACCATCCTTCGCGAGCACCGCATCCAACACGCCAATTCGACTCTGGAGGCAATTTCTGACGACTTCGCCCAGCTGTATCGCAGCATCCACCCCGGCGAAGGCATCGAGTCCATTCGTCTCTACCTGCATCCCACACAGAAGAATGCCGCCCGTTTCGATGGCACCCTCTTCGGTGCGGAGAACACGACCCCTGTCGCCTGCCTGTCGGAATCCCATCTCGACACCCTAGGCCTGTGCCTCTTCTTGGCGCTGCAGAAGCGGGAAGATCCCAAGAATACGATTCTCTACCTCGATGATGCCATCGGTTCCGTGGACGAGGCGCACATGGAGCGGCTCTACCGGCTGATTCTCAAGGAAGCCGCGCACTTCCGGCACGTCATCATCACCAGCCACTACCACCCGCTGCGTTTCAAGTTCCGCTGGGGAATCCTGACTCAACGGAAGGTAGAATTCATCGAACTCGGGGAGTGGACGCTCACTGATGGCATCGCCCTCGCCAAAGGACCGAACTCGGAGGCGGAGCTCCTTCGCAGATACTTGGAGGCAGCCGACGATCCGGCCACCATCGCCGCCAAGTCCGGGCTCGTCCTCGAGCGCCTTCTCGACTTCCTCACCGGCATCTATCAATGCCGCCTGCCGCGCAATCCCGGTGCGGAACAACGCTGGACGCTCGACCACTACAAGGGTGGGTTGAAGGGGGAGAGGGAACTCATGTCCGCCCTCCGCTGTGATCACCTCGATGGCGAGGGCAAAGTGACCCATTCTCACGAACTCGCCCCCTTGCTGGAGGATGTCTTCACGCGCCTCCAGTTCCGCAATGCCATCGGCTGTCACTACAAGGAACTCGCCGGGCAGTTCGATGAAATCGGAGAGGCCGTGAAATTTGGCGAAGCCACGCTGGCGCTTGTCACCGCCCTCTGCGACGAAAACGACGAACTGCCGGAGAACCAAAAGGACGGGACTAGCTGGACGAATCGCGGAACGGTTTCCCGTCGGCTCTATCCCCTCATCAAGCCTGCCTGAATCTTCGGAAAATCATTTTCATGAGTGACTCTCAATCCGAATTTATCCTCTACCAGACCGAAGACGGACAAGCAGAGGTCCGGTTGCGGGCGCTAGGCGGCACCGCATGGCTCTCTCAGCGGGAAATGGCTCAGCTCTTCGATGTCTCGACCGACAACATCAGCCTCCATCTCATAAACATCCACGAGGAGGGAGAACTCAGCGAGCGGGCAACTACCGAGGAATCCTCGATAGTTCAAAAAGAGGGCGCACGCACCGTGAACCGCCCCCTCACGCTCTACAATCTCGATGCCATTCTTGCCGTTGGTTACCGCGTCCGCTCCCCGCGCGGCGTCCAGTTCCGGCGCTGGGCTTCCACCATCCTCAAGGAATATCTTCTCAAGGGCTTCGTCATGGACGACGCCCGGCTGAAAGACCCCGACGGGCGCCCGGACTACTTCGACGAACTGCTGGAGCGCATCCGCGACATCCGCGCCAGCGAGAAACGCTTCTACCAGAAAATTCGCGACCTTTTTGCCCTCAGCGATGACTACGACAAGACCGATTCTGCCACTCAGTTGTTCTTTGCCGAGGTGCAAAACAAGTTCCTCTTTGCCGTCACCGGCCAGACTGCCGCAGAGCTTGTTCTCGACCGAGCCGATCCCGGCCAATCCAACATGGGACTAACCGTTTGGAAAGGCGGCACCGTACGCAAGCAAGACATTTACACCGCCAAGAACTACCTCATCGAAGACGAGATCGACACCCTCAACCGTCTCGTCGTTATCTTTCTCGAAACGGCGGAACTCCGCGCGAAACAACGGCAACGCCTGACGATGGCTTACTGGACGGAGAATGCGGACCAGCTCATCACCTCCAACGGCTTCGCCCTCCTCGACGGCTCCGGCTCGATCAGCCATGAGTCAATGAAAGCGGAAACCAAAGAACGTTATACCGATTTCGAACAACGGCGGAAGCACCAACAAGCAATCGACGCGGACGCTATCGACGAGGCCGAACTCCAGGCTCTCGAAGACATCGTCAAAAAAAGAAAAAAGCAATGACCGCCGCCTCAGCAAGCCCTCTAATTTCCTAAAGATGCCAGCCAAGAAACAGAAACTCGAACTCACCTGGATCGGGAAGGAGAACCGGCCCAAGCTGGAGCCGCGCATCCTGCTCGAAGATCCGGAGAAGTCCTACCATGCCCCGTATCGGGTCGGGGCGAATGACCTCTTCGATAACAAGCTGATCTTCGGGGACAATCTGCTCGCGCTCAAAGCGCTGGAGCAGGAATACGCGGGGAAGGTGAAGTGTGTGTTTATTGATCCACCGTATAATACGCAGTCTGCATTTAAGCACTATGACGACGGAGTCGAACATTCGTTGTGGCTTTCGTTAATGCGTGAGCGACTCGAAATCTTAAAGCGATTGATATCAAAGGGTGGCTCACTGTGGATAACCATCGACGACAATGAATCCCATTATCTGAAAGTGCTTTGCGACGAAGTTTTCGGACGCCCTAATTTTGTAGCAAACATCGTATGGCAAAAAAGGATACAACCTGACATCAGGGCGACAATCGGAGCTGGTCACGATCATATCTTAGTTTTTGCAAAAGGATATGATGAATTCCGAGGCAAATTGAGCAAGTTAGAGCCTTCTCAAGAACATAAAGCTAGATACAAGAATCCAGACAATGATCCTCGTGGTGCATGGGTTTCAGCAGATTATATGGCTAAAGGTTTTCGCCCAAATCAAATGTATCAAATCACGACCCCTTCAGGTAAAAAATATTCCCCTCGTGATGGCTCCTGTTGGCGAAACGTAGAAGAAGTTTATGAGAAACTCGTTGATGAGAACCGAATTTGGTTTGGGAAAAATGGTGATTCGGTTCCTCGAAAGTAAACCTATCTATACGAATTAGAAGGAATCGCGACATGGTCATGGTGGAGCAATTCTGAAGTCGGGCACAATCAAGAGGCCAAGAAAGAGGGGAATAAACTCTTTGGCGCAAAAGATGCGTTTGAAACGCCCAAACCGGAAAGACTATTGCAGAGAATTATTCATCTCGCCACCAATCCCGGTGATCTTGTCCTAGACTCCTTCCTCGGCTCCGGCACCACCGCCGCGGTCGCCCACAAGATGGGACGCCGCTGGATTGGTATCGAACTCGGTGAGCACTGCCACACCCACTGCATCCCCCGCCTGCAGAAACTCATCGATGGCAAAGACCCCGGCGGCATCACCAAGGCATTCGAGTGGAGAGGCGGCGGCGGCTTCCGCTACTACCGACTCGCGCCCTCCCTCCTCGAAAAGGACAAGTGGGACAACTGGGTCATCAGCAAAGACTACAACCCGACCATGCTCGCCCAGGCCGTCTGCAAGCTGGAGGGCTTCACCTACGCCCCGAGCGACAGCCACTATTGGCAGCACGGTCACTCGACCGAGCGGGATTTTCTCTACGTCACCACCGCCAACCTCAAACACGCCCAGCTCCAGCAGCTCAGCGACGAAGTCGGCCCCGAGCGCAGCCTCCTCGTGGTCTGCACTTCCTTCCGCGGTAGCAAGAATGGCTACCCGAATCTGACCGTGAAAAAAATCCCGAAAGCCGTGCTCAACCGCTGCGAATGGGGTCACGACGATTACTCCCTGCGCGTCGAGAACCTCCCCGCTGCCCCGCCGCCGGAGGGCCAGCAGGAGCTTTTCGCAGATTGAACCGACCGCTCAATCCCCCGTTCTTCCAATGAAACCGCCGTTTTCGCCCCTGATTCCAAACCGAAACGGTGTGGTTTGGACTTGCGAAGGAATGGCTATGGTGCTTGTTTCTCCCCAGCAAACCCGCCGCGCCTCTGCTTGCATGCGTAATTCGGCGGGTGTTTTTTGCCCTGATCTCTGGTTTGGACCGTCCGGTGGAAGGGGGCGGCAATGAAATACAACAAGCCGGCCCTCACCTTCGAGCAACAGGCGGAGCAACTGATTGGGAGGGGTCTGATCGCCGACAAGGAACAACTGGTACAACGACTGGAGGCGACCAGCTACTTCCGACTCTCCGGTTACCTCTATCCTTTTCGCGCAAGGGGCTCGGACAAGTTCCAGTCGGGTACGACCTTGGAATCCGTCTGGCGCCTCTGTCTCTTCGACCAGCGCCTCCGGACCTTGTTGATCGATGCGATCGAGGCCATCGAAGTGTTTACCCGCACCCAACTCGCCTATCATTTCGCCCACCTGCACGGCCCGTTCGGCTATCATAATCCGAAATGCCTTCCCCAGCTCCGCCCTGATGCCTTCTTGAAATGGCAGCGCAAGCTCGATGATCAGGTGGACCGCTGCCTACGATCAAAGGAGGAGTTCCACGTCCATTTCTTCAATCGATACGGCGATGAGCACTCCCGTCCGCCCATCTGGTGCCTGATTGAGCTGATGGATTTCGGATCCATGCTGACCTTCTATCGCGGCATCGACTATCGGATCAAGCAACGCATTGCCGACAAGGTCGGCATTCCCGATCGGGTCTTCGGCTCTTGGCTGCTGAGCCTCAATACGGTACGCAATCGCTGCGCCCACCACTCGCGTCTCTGGAACTGGACCTTGGGCAACCCGGTCCTGCTTCCAACTCAGCGCAAGTATCCCGAGTGGCACAGTCCGGGGTTCCCAAACAACCAGATTGGAATCATCCTCGTCCTCTGCCGCCACCTGCTCGAGTCGATCTCTCCAGCTAATCGTTGGACCGAACGCCTTTTCCAGCACTTCGCCGAATTCCCCGAAATCTCTGTCAGGGAGATGGGCCTCCCCGAGAGCTGGCAGCAACATCCTCTTTGGAAATCATGAATCGCCACGTCAACGCCATCTCAGGCCGCCTCAGTCTGCGTCCGCCTCAGCGGCATTCGCTCGAGATCCTCGATCGAATCACCGAGATCGTAACACCGAACAAACAGACCGATCTGCAAACGGCTCTCGAAGTGATCCAGGCGGAGTATCCTTCCGTCACCGACTTCGAGCGCGACTTCCCCTCGCTGTGTTTTGCCCTCGCCACCGGCGTAGGTAAGACGCGGCTAATGGGTGCCTTCGTCACCTACCTACACCTCGCACACGGTATCAACAACTTCTTCGTCCTCGCGCCTAACCTGACGATCTACAACAAGCTGATCGCAGACTTCACGCCCAACACGCCGAAGTATGTATTCAAGGGCATCGCCGAGTTCGCCCAGGAAGCCCCGGAGATTATCACCGGCGACGATCACGAAACCAAGGCGGGCACGCTTTTCGATCAGGTGCTGCGCTGCAAGATCAACATCTTCAACATTTCAAAAATCAACTCCGAGGTGCGTGGCGGTAAATCGCCCCGGATCAAACGTCTCTCCGAGTACATCGGCGAAAGCTACTTTGCATACCTCGCCGCGCTACCCGACCTCGTCCTCCTCATGGATGAATCGCACCGCTACCGTGCCAGCGCCGGGGTCCGCGCCATCAACGAGCTGAAACCCATCCTTGGCCTTGAACTCACTGCGACGCCCTTCATCGAAACCAACAAGGGTGCCAACCCGTTCAACAACGTCATCTACGACTACGCTCTCGGTCGGGCCATCGCCGACGGTTTTGTCAAGGAACCCGCCGTAGTTACCCGCAGGAACTTCAATCCCTCCGGGATGGGCAAGGAAGCCATCGAGGAACTGAAGCTCGAAGACGGCGTCCGCCTGCACGAGCAAACCAAGGTGCAACTCGAGACCTACGCGCGCGAAACCAACCGCGAGATCGTCAAACCTTTCGTTCTCGTCATCGCCCGCGACATCACCCATGCCGAACAACTCAAGAAATTGATCGAGTCAGAGGCCTTCTTCGAAGGTCGCTACCGCGAGAAAGTCATCCAGGTCGATTCCAGCAAGACCGGTGCCGCCGAGGAAGAGATGATCAGCCGGCTCCTCAAGGTTGAGGATCCCAAAGATCCCACCGAGATCGTCATACACGTCAACATGCTCAAAGAAGGCTGGGACGTTACCAATCTCTACACCATCATCCCGCTGCGCGCCGCGAATGCCCGCATCCTGATCGAGCAATCCATCGGTCGCGGCCTGCGACTCCCCTACGGCAAGCGCGTTGGTGTCACCGCTGTCGATCGGCTCAACATCGTGGCTCACGACAAATTCCAGGAGATCGTCGACGAGGCCAACCGACCCGATTCTCAAATCCACATGCAAACGGTGGTGCTCGATCCCGATGAGATTGAGAAGAAGACGAAAACCGTGGTTTCTCAGTCGACCCTCGCCACCCAACTGGGGATCACTCCGACTCAGACTACGAGTTCCACAGAGCTTGCCGAAACGGGAGCCAACCCTGTTTTCGCAACACCCGCTGAGCAGAAAGTCGCCCAGGTCACTTACGAGGCGATCAAGAAGCTGGAGAACCAACCCGGCAAAGTGCCATCGACCAACTACCTCAACAACGAGGACGTTCAGTCATCGATCGTCCAGGAAGTCGCTGCCCAACTGGCTCCGGAACAGCTCGAAATGGAAGGCGTCATCGAAAAGCCCGACATTGCCGCCATCGTCATGAAGGCCACCGAACTGGTTGTCCAACAGACCATCGATATTCCCCGTATCCTGGTCGTGCCGAAAGGCGAAGTCGCTTCCGGTTTTCATCCCTTCCAACTCGATGTCGCGTCCCTCAACTTCCCTCCGATTTCCGAAGAACTCTGGGTTCAGCTTCTCCGCACCGGGGAAACCGAGGTGATTGGACTTGGAAAGGGTGGCATCAAAGAGAAACGCCTCGAAAACTACATCGTCAGCGGTCTTGTCGATTTCGATGACATCGCCTATGAGCAGCACGCCGACCTGCTCTACGACTTGGCAACTCAAACCGCCACGCATTTTAAAAACTATCTCACCGAGGACGAAGCCGTCAAGGTCCTCTGGCGTCACCAGAAGGAGATCGCCAGCTTCATCCACGCCCAGATGCAGGGGCACTACTGGGAAGATGAGAACGTCGAATACGAAGTGGTGATCAGCAAAGGATTCACCGAACTAAAACCAAGCGCCTACACGGCATCCGCCACCGAAGATCCGCTCGATTTCAAAATCTCACCGAAGGACAAGAGCAACATGTCGAAATACCTATTCGGTGGGTTCAAAAAATGCCTCTATCCCGTTCAAAAATTCGACGCCGAAGGCGAGCGCATCCTCTCTGTAATCCTTGAGCGTGAGTCTGAGAAATGGTTCAAGCCTGCCAAGGGGCAATTTCAAATCTTCTATAAATCAGGATCCGATCACCCGGAATATCAGCCCGATTTTATCGCCGAGACAGCTGACGCGATCTACATGCTGGAACCGAAAGCGAAAAACAAAATGGAGGATTCCGAGGTTCTTGCGAAGAAGTATGCCGCCGAGAAATGGTGCGCCAACGCTTCGAATCATACCGCAAAATACGGAGGAAAGCCTTGGTGCTATCGACTCATTGCCCACGATTCCATCGCGGAGAACATTTCGATTGATCAGTTGGGTCAAAGATAAGCCTGCAAGGCAATCCGATGGGGTCAGAGCGATCGAGATGCGGTCCCTGCTTGACTCTTGACGGAGGGGTTCCTCTTTCTTCGTCTTCATGTGTTACGATCGTTTGAACTGCCTGGTGGTCTGGACAGCTTGTTTCGATGCGTGGTCCCTTCAGGTGGATTTCAGTCCTCGTCGATCAGTGGCGCATCGAGCAGGTCAAAAACCACGGAATGAAATTCCGTATCACACCACTTCTGGAATAGATCCCAGGCGCGGATCTTGGGCCAATCGACCGGGTCGGTCCACCATGCCCCCAATTCAATCTCGAAGATGAATTCATGGCAGGCCCTGAGGATCACGGCGCGATCTTCATCGCTCTGGTAGTCGTCCAGAAGATAAACGTGCGATTCGAAGTTGATCGAATCCATGGTCTCCTCGAGACCAACCGGATCCGGAAGCTGTCGCATCCAGTCAAGAAAGGGCTGCTTCGCCCGAACGATTACCGCGCATAGGTTTACCTACCTTTGTTTCCCGGACCTGGTGGTCCCGTGCAATCGGAAAAGCTCAAGGTGCCGTTCGGAAAACCCCGACAGTAAGGATGTTCGAAGTGCGACGGGCGGCGCAATGAGATAGGCGCTCCCGCAAGCGGGATAACTGCCGAAGCAAGTCCTGACGCCCCGGACAAAGATCTCGAACCGGCTCTTGGACTTCGCGCTCGCCCGTCGCGGGAAATAAAATGCCCGATTTCGGCCCGATGGCAACACCGATTTCTCGCCGGGGGATTTCAGCCGGGGTTGGCACGGTTCCTTCCCTTGACCTGTCTTTGGGTTCAGGCAGATGATCACGACCGCGCCGTATGATCTCCCTGTTTATTTTCCTGTTTCACCTATTGGGGCTCATTTCCTCTGTCCACGCGGTGATGGGCACGCGGACCGCTCAGGGCGCAATCGCCTGGATCATTTCCCTGAACACTTTTCCCTATCTGGCGGTACCCGCCTACTGGGTTCTGGGGCGGAGCCGGTTTCGCGGCTATGTCACGGCCCGGCAGACGGTGGATCATCTGACCGATCGTCTTTCTGACGACCTGGCGGCCCGGGTCGGGGAGTTTCGGGTGCACCTCGATGATGAACGCGGCGTGACCATGGCTGCGGAAAAACTCGCCGAGATACCCATGTTGCGGGGCAATCGGGTGGAACTGCTGATCGATGGGGAAGCGACCTTTGACAGCATTATCGAGGGTATCGATTCCGCAAAGGAAACCATCCTGTTTCAGTTCTTCATCGTGAAGGATGACGAGCTGGGAAAGCGGATACAATCCCACCTGATCGACAGGGCCAGGGCGGGCGTCCATGTTTACTTCCTATTCGATGAAATCGGCAGTCACAAGCTGCCCGCCGCTTATGAGGAGGAATTGCGCCGGGCCGGAGTCCAGGTTACTCACTTTCATACTCGGAAGGGTCCGAAGAATCGATTCCAGGTGAATTTCCGCAATCATCGGAAGATTGTGGTGGTGGACAGCCATACCGCCTGGATCGGGGGGCACAACGTGGGTGATGAATACCTGGGCCGGGATCCGAAATTCGGGCATTGGCGCGATACCCATGTGCGGATTCAGGGACCGTCGGCCCTGGGGGCCCAACTCTCATTCGTGGAGGACTGGAATTGGGCAACCGGTGAGTTTCCGCAGGTGAGTTGGGCAGCAAAGCCTGGGGCCCGGGGCGACATTCCGGTGCTGATCGTTCCGTCGGGTCCGGCCGATCGCTTGGAAACCGCCGCGCTGATGTTTGTTCATGCGATCAACTCGGCGACCAACCGGATCTGGATCGCCAGTCCCTATTTCGTGCCGGACGAGGCGGTGATGGCGGCCATGCAGCTGGCCGCCTTGAGAGGCGTCGACGTCCGCATCCTGATTCCTGAAAAAGCGGACCACCTGCTCATTTGGCTGGCTGCCTTCTCCTACTTTGATGAAGCGGGAAAGACAGGGGTGAGGTTCTATAAATACACGGATGGATTTCTCCACCAGAAGACGATGTTGATTGATCATGTGGCTTCGACCGTGGGCACGGCAAACTTCGACAACCGATCATTCCGTTTGAACTTCGAAATCACGGCTGTCGTGCTCGACGAAGGATTTGCCCGAGAAACGGAGCAAATGTTCCTGAACGACTTCAAAGCCTCGAGGCTGGTCGGAGAGGGTGAATACCGCGACAAGCCGTTCCATTTCAGGCTGGCGGTCCGGCTCGCACGATTGACGGCTCCCATCCAATGACCCTCTTTGATCGATCCGATATTCGACCGATCTGAAACTCTCAAGACAGTCCCTGAGACGAATAAGGCCGCAGGACTTATTCGGCGATCGTTTCATTCTGGACTGATGGGTTTGAGCAGAAGGCAGTGAAGGAATTGAAGCGGGGAATCTTTCAGATTCAGACGGCTTTGTTTTGCGTGGTCACGCCGGTCGCGACACGGTCGGGTATGCGCCCTTCTTTTTTTCTGCTGACGATCTTCCTCGCAACTGTCTCACCCTTCGGATGGATCGCTTCGGCCGACGATCGCGGTCCGGAACTCAGCGTGGCTGTGGTTCAGATGAGGTCATCGAAAAGTCTGGACGAGAATCTTCCGAGAATTCTCGAATCGATTCGCACTGCCGCCGCGACGGGCGCGCGGGTGGTCGTCTTTCCTGAATGTGCCCTGACCGGTTACTACGACGAGGTGGCTGAGGCGGTTACCGAAGAGGCGCTCCGGGGGGCCGAGAAGGAGATCGCGGAAACCTGCCGGGAGTCAGGGGTCGGCGCGGTGGTGGGCACGGCCTGGTGGCAGGACGGAGAGGTTTTCAATACGGCCCTGATTATCAATTCGGAGGGCGAGGTGGTCGAGCGCTATCACAAGATCCAGTTGGCCGAGGATTGGCCGAAGGGCGGAGATCACCTGGTCGTCTTCCGAATCGACGGGATACCGTGTTCGGTGATCATCTGCCACGACGAACGCTATCCCGAATTGGTTCGTCTGCCGGTGCTGGCCGGTGCACGGGTGCTGTTCTATATTTCACATGAATCGGGGCTCCGGAAGGAATACAAGATCGATCCCTATCGCGCCCAGATCCGCGCCCGGGCGGTCGAGAACAGGATTTTTGTGGTTCAGGCCAATGCGCCGGCGAATCCGGATGCCACCGGTTCCCATGGCCAGAGCAGGATAATCAACCCCGATGGAATCGTGCTGACGGAAGCTTCGATCTTCGGGGAGGATGTCGTGACTGCGACTCTGAATCTCGATGATGCGACCGGCAGTTACGCCCTGCGAAGTGTGAGCCGCGGGCCATTGGGCGATTGGTGGAAAACGGGGCTGGAATTCGTTCGCGTGGTTGGCGGACCCGATCTGCGATCGATCTATAACGGCCGGGATCTGACTGGCTGGACTGTAGAACCGACGGAGATGTCTGTGTGTTGGATTTCGGATACGGGCGTGCTCAGGCTGCAGAGTGACGAGGCGAAGACCGGTTCGATTCTCTGGACGGAGAAAGAATACACTGACTTTGAGATGGAATGTGAGTTCCGTTTTGGCGAGGGGACGGTCGACTCCGGGGTTTTTCTCCGAAGTGATCGGGAGCAGATCCAGATCGGGATATCCGGTTCGCTCAAGCGCGACATGACCGCGTCTCCCTATATTTCAGGAAAAGGGTATCCGGTGGAGGCCGAGCATGTGGCCGAATTGCTCAAATCCGACGATTGGAACCACCTCAGAATACGGGCCGAGGGCAGGACCTACACCACGTGGCTGAACGGTCGGAAGGTGATGACCTACGAATCGGAGACCGCGGTCGAAACGGGCCGGGTGGGGATCCAGATTCATCCCAAACGGGATATGGCCATTGACTACCGGAAGATCCGGCTGGCGGAGTTGAATTAGGCCGCCGACCGGTCGGGTTCCGCAGACGGGTTGCGCTTCGAAGGGCGCACACCCGTCTACACGCCGCTACGCCGAGGCACGCAAGGCACGCCCCTACACTGAACCAGCTCTTTCTGTAGGGGCGTGCCTTGCGTGCGCCCTTCTTCATTGTTCGTCGTCCCCCAGGAGGAACTCTGATGCTTCTTTCCACCAGGGTGCGGTGGGAGATAGATCGATCGTATTGTGCCGGGCTTCAGGTTGTTCAATAAACAGCGATGGGCCTGAAAGGCTTGCGTGGAGTCTCCGGCCGAGTTCAGGCGGTGTCATCTCGTCGTGGCCGGCAATAATCATCACGACAGGCCGCTGATATCCCGCCAGGGCCTTGATATTGTCGTATCGGTCCCGAAGGAGCCGGCGCACGGGAAGCCACCGATACTGACGGACGGCTACGTCGACCAGACTGCTGAAAGGCGTTACCAGGACCACTCCGGCAATCGCATCGAAATCAGAAGCCAAGGCACAGGCCGGACCCGAACCGATTGATTCTCCCAGCAGGTAGACAGGTCGGGAATCTTCCCTCATGAGCTGATCGATGGCTTCAGCTCCGGCGGCCCGAAGTGCCTTCTCTCCCGGATGCCCGGAACGCGCACCGAAACCTGGATACTCGAAAAGAATGACCTCCCAGGACCGTCCCGCGTCGACCAGCTCCAGGGCCTCGAGGTAGTGGGTTCGGTTCAGGGCAACCCCGGCGTTGCCGTGGAGTATGAGGATCCGTCCTCTGGCCTCTCTCCGCGAATCAACGTTTCTCCACCCGATGATTTCCCCGCTTTCATTTCGCCAGGGACGGCAGCCGGCTGACCTGGCCAGCTCGAGCATTTCCTCCTCCGGAGCCCGGCTTGGGAAGTAGATCAGATGGCGCTGGAAAACGGTCGCAAGGAGCAGGACCATCAGGTAACCGCCGATCAGGACTGCAAGAAAGGGTAACATTTTTTGCATTTCCGCCCCAGCAGACTTCTCGCCGAATACGACGGGAAAACGGGTCTACGGTTGTCCGGCAATCATGAAAGGCGTTGCCTGACCCTTCACGCAATCCGGTCTTCGTAACCGGGACGATCCCAAGGCGCCGTCAGCCCGGCCAGCGATGCCTTGGAGAGTTGGAAGAGCGACTCGCGATCGCCGGCTGACATCGGTTGGAAGTCAGTGACCAGCGCGACGTTCTCCATCAGGTGGGCGGAGGTATCCAGCCCCACTATGGCGAGATGTATGCCCGGGATACTGATTCCTGATCGGATCAGTTCGGTTCCCGTAACGTCGATATTGCGCGCATGTCGCACCGTCTTCATCGCAATCACTCCCATCTTGCGTTCGGTCGCCAGAGGCAGCAGTTCGTCTTCATACCGTCCGTCATCCGGCCGGTTGCAGGGGAAGGTGGTAAGGATGGCATCGGGATCGAAGCGGGTGATCGCTTCGATGAGGATCTGCGCGCCCGAATGTCCGGTCACTCCAAATGCTCCGATCATACCCTCGTCTCGAGCCTCGCGAGCGGCGCGCACGGCGCCTTTCTCGATGGCTCCGAGATCAGTGTCTTTCTTCGGGTTGAAGTTGTGCAGGTGGTAGAGATCGATTCGGTCGGTCCTGAGGTTCTTCAGGCTGGTTTCCAACTCCCGTTTGAAGCCATCGTAGGTCCGATCTGCCGATTTGCTGACCAGAAAGATCTCATCCCGGCGCCGGCCGACAACCGGACCGATGATTTCTTCGCTCGGCCCGTAGCCGCGTGCTGTGTCGAAGTAATTGATCCCATTGTCCAATGCCATCTCCAGCAGGGCCCGGCCGGTCTCGCGGTCTCCCTTGTAGGGTTTGGTGAAGGAGGTTCCCAAACCCAGTCCCAGGATCGAAACATCTGCTCCGATCCGGCCCAATGTCCGCCGGTCGACCCGGATGGGTTCGCCGGCCTTATCGGCCCTGACGGTGCCGACCGCGCCAATGGCCAGGCTTCCGACCGTGATTTTTTTCAGAAAGTCCCGGCGCGAATGGTCTGTGGTGTTCTTCATGGTGGGTCCTGGAGGGCAAATTGTGACTCCTGGATGACAACTTGCCGGGACCGACTCGGCAGGTCGAGCGGAATGATCCCGGGCGGTGATCATCGGTTTGCTGTTGCCTGATCCGATAACGGCTCAAGGCTCTTGCTCATATGAAGACGATCATGGTGATGTTCGATTCACTGAACCGGCACATGCTGCCACCCTACGGTGGTGACTGGGTTCATGCCCCCAATTTCAAGCGACTGGCCGAACGCTCGATCGTCTTCGATCGCAGCTACGTCTGTTCGATGCCCTGTATGCCGGCCCGCCGGGATCTCCATACCGGCCGGCCAAATTTCCTGCATCGCAGTTGGGGGCCGATTGAGCCGTTTGATGACTCGGTGCCGGAGATGCTCAAGGAAAACGGTATCCACACCCACCTGGTCACCGACCACTACCACTATTTTGAGGAGGGAGGCGGCACCTACCACACCCGCTATTCCACATATGAGCATTTCCGCGGGCAGGAGGGGGATCCCTGGGTCGGAAAGGTCGGCCGGCCAAATCGACCCGAGTCGGTGGGACAGAATGCGCGTGATGATTTCTGGCATCTCCAGGACTGGAAGAACCGCGAGGCCATGTCCAACGAGGAGGACCAATCGCAGTCGAAGACCTTCAAAGCCGGAGTCGATTTCATCCGGCGCAACCGCGACGAGGATAATTGGTTTCTTCAGATCGAGACATTCGATCCTCATGAACCCTTCTTCTCCCATCGCAAATTCAAGGATCTGTATCCGGAACATTACGACAACTACGACGGCCCCCATTGCGACTGGCCGCCCTATGCCCGGGTGACAGAGGATCGCGCCCTGGTGGAACACGTTCAGCACGAAAACGCCGCCCTGGTCAGTATGTGCGATTCCAAGCTCGGGGATGTCCTCGACGTCATGGACGAGTTGGATCTCTGGGAGGACACCATGCTCATCGTCTGGACCGACCACGGATTTCTTCTCGGAGAGCATGATTGCTGGGCCAAGTGCTGGATGCCCTTTTACGAGGAGATCGCCCACACGCCTTTCTTTGTCTGGGATCCCCGGTCGGGCAAACAGGGAGAGCGCCGTCGCTCACTCGTCCAGCCCTCGATCGATCTCGGGCCGACTCTGCTCGACTTCTTTGGAATCGAGCCGACGAAGGACATGGTGGGCAAGTCGCTCCAGGGTACCATCGCCGATGATACTCCGGTCCGCGATACCGCCATCTTCGGCATGTTCGGCTCGCATGTGAACATCACCGACGGGAGATATGTCTATATGCGGGGCACCGACCACAGTGACCGGCATCCACTCAATGAATACACCCTGATGCCGACCCATATGCGGCATACTTTTGAGGTGGACGAGTTGCGGGACAAGGTCGAGTTGGCGGATCCGTTTACCTTCACCAAGGGATGTCGTCCCATGAAGATCTCCGGCGATTCGGCCATGCCCGGCAGGGAGAAAGTGGAGCGCGACTTCACTTCCCGACTCTATGATCTGGAGAGCGATCCGAAGCAGAAGACCCCGCTGAGGGATGAAAAGCTTGAGGCCCGTCTGGCTGCGCAATTGGCCGACTGGCTCAAAGCCTGCGACGCCCCTCCAGAGCAGTTTGTCCGGCTGGGGCTTCATCCAGTCGAAGGGGTCAAACCTTGATTCACGCATTGGCATGCATGAATGCAAGGAATGACCCCGTGGCTGTTCTTCCGGAGGCAGAACGCCGGATCGAATTCTGACCGTTCGGTTACCACTTATTCCCGAGCGGGCTTGCTCAGGTCGCTCGCCGGCCATAAGGCTGACAGTGACCTATGAAAATTCTGCTGGTGGAAGACCAGGCCGACCTGGTCCGGCACATTGAACGTGCGCTCAAGCAGGGCGATCACGATGTCGAGGTCGCCACGGACGGACCGGGTGCGGTCGATGCCGCCATCGCCGGTCTGTTCGACCTGATCCTCCTCGACGTCAATCTGCCCGGATTTGATGGTTTCGAAGTCTTGAAACGCATTCGGGAAGCTTCGATACCCTCGCGCGTGCTCATGCTGACCGCGCGGGGCGAGGTCCAGGACCGCGTTGCGGGCTTGAAAGCGGGCGCGGATGATTATCTGACCAAGCCGTTTGCGGTGGACGAACTGCTCGCCCGCATCGATGCCCTGGGGCGACGTGGGGGAAAGATAGAGGCCTCGCGGGTTCTTTCAGAGGGTCCGATCATCATGGACCTCGAACGCCACCGCGTGATGCGTAACGGTGAGCGAATCGATCTTTCGCCTCGCGAGTTCGAAGTGCTGCAGATCTTCATGACCGAACCATCCCGCACCTTTACCCGGGATGAGATCTGCGAGCGGATTTGGGAGCGCGAGCACGAGTATGACACACGCACGGTCGAGATCTTTATCATGCGGCTGCGTCGCAAACTGGACCAAAAGGATGAACCTTCGGTCATAACGACCGTTCGCGGTATTGGTTATTCATTGCGACAGCCGGAAACGTGAATCAGGTTCTGTCCGCATGATTGAGGACCGACGGAGGCGACCCCGGTGAAGCACTGGTCGCTCAAGGTCAAATTCGGCGCCTATGCGGCCAGCCTGGTGCTGATTGCTCTGGGGGTTGCGGCCGTGGTCATGCTGCCAACCTTCTATTTCAGTCAGCTCCGGCAGGTTGATCGCCAGCTGGCCGCAGACGCGGAGGAACTTTTCAGAGACCTGGAGAACTTCCGTGGCGCCCCAGTCAATCCACGAAAGCCACTGAGTGCCCGATTCATACCGGTCGGCCTGCAGGATCGGCTGCTGGTCCTCAAGGGGCCGGAGGGGCAACTGCTTTATGCATCACCGGGAATGAGCGCCGATGATCTTGCCGGCATACATACTGGATACGCCAATGTGTCGTTTGAAGATAAGCCCTATCGAATAGGCATCTTTGACCGCGAGCCGTTTTTCCTGAAAGTCGGTGCTCCGATGGGTCCGGCGCGGGCACTCCAGCGATCTCTCCTTCGGGGGTTGGCCCTGGCAATGCCGATCACGGCACTGCTGGTTTTCGGTGGGGGATTCCTGCTCGCGAAATACGCGATCCGACCGGTGTCAGCCCTGACCGCCTCTGCTGAACGAATCAGCATCAATCGGCTTGACGAAAAATTGCCCATGCCCGTGGCGCAGGACGAAATAGCCCGATTGACCGAGGTTCTGAATGATGCTTTTCAGCGATTGAAGCAGTCCTATGAAACCGCAACCCGGTTTTCGGCCGATGCCTCCCACCAGCTCAAAACCCCCATCGCCGTTCTGCGCCTTGGGCTGGAGGAGTTGCGGGCACGCGAAACGCTACCTGACGGCCCAAAGCGGGAGGTGGACATGCTCCTTCATCAGACCCGCCGGTTGACGAATTTGATCAATGAGCTCCTCCTCCTCGCCCAGGCAGATGCCGGCCGTCTTGTGCTCGAACCGGAGGAGACGGATATCAGCCCCATGATCCAGGCGGCCATAGACGATGTGGAAACGCTGACCCATGATCGGGGGGTGACGGTCGAGACCCGGGTGCCTCGATCCCTCGTCGTTCGCGTGGACCAACGCAGGGTTCGAATGGCCCTGCAGGTCATCACGGAGAACGCCGTAAAATACACTCCCGATGGTGGCCGGATCCGATTTGACGCATCGATTCGGAACGGTTTGTTTCGCCTGGACCTCGCGAACACCGGGAGTCCTATCCGCGAGTGGGATCGCGATCGGATCTTCGAGCGATTTCATCGTGGCACAGACGTTGGCGAGGAGGTTCAGGGACACGGACTCGGTCTCAATATTGCCCGCACCCTGCTGAGGGCGCATCAGGGTGACCTTCAGCTTATTCGGTCGGATGCCGACGGGACGGTGTTCCGATTGAGCATCCCGATCGATGGGAAAGAAACTGATCCCGTTTGAGCGGGGCCTCCTCGCTACGGTGAACCGTCAGGACTGGGCAGATGGTGACCGATGCTCCGGATCACCTGAAGTAGGAGAGGCTTTATGCCTCGATGGTGTGCTCGATCGAGGCATAAAGCCTCTCCTACAAGAGATATCCTACAGACCTCCTGATTTGGGCAGATGCCCGCGCTACCCTTTCGGCACCAGCTGTGCGGCAAGGTCTTTCTGGAGCCGGGTCCGAAGGGTGGGGGACAAGGATGGCTCCATGGCCTGAAACCACTCCCGGGCGGAAGTGTCATCGATCTTGCGCCAATGCCGGAAGTACCGCGAGACAGCATCCGTCTGCTCGGTCGATGAACCGATGCCCATGGCCAGATCAAGCGAGGTCAGGATATCATCCTGACTGAGAATGTCTGCGAGACTGCGGCGGCCAAGGTCCGATATATCGGACTGATCGGTGTTATCAATCCAGTCGCGCATGCCGCCGGGGTCGACTGCGCCCCAGGAATTGAACGCACCCACCAGACCGACCTGTGCCTCCTCCAGGGACAGGGTGCTCAACCAGGCGATGGCATCATCCGGGTCGAGCGCTCCCCAGGTGGTACCCAGGTGCGAAATCACCTGGGAGCGGGTCGATGGATCGGTGATCGTACCCGACCAGGCAACGGCGGCCTCAATATCGCGGGTTGCCCAGATCGTTGCCAGGGTGCTGGCCGCCTGGTCACGCACCCGCCCGGGGGGCAACTGCTCGACCCAAACCGCGGTCGCCGCCGGGTCAGTCGTGCCCCAGATGTCTGCGATGACCGTGGCGAGGTCCACGCCCTCCGTTGCGGTGATTTCCGGGGCGTAGTAGTCGGCCGCGAAGGCGGGGTCCTGCCTGGCCCATTCGGCGGCCACGGCGATACTGGAAACCTTTCTTCCTGAATCGGAAGGCAAAGATGCAGCCCAGTCCGCGGCTGACCGGGGGTCCTGTTCCGCCCAGGTCGTGCCAACGGTGGTCAGTAGAAGTCGCGACTGAATACCTGAGTCGGCCAGCCAATCGGCCGCAAGCGTCGGATTCCTGCGCGTCCAGCCGATCATCAGATCTGCTTGGGATTGTTCCCTCAAAGGACCTGAGAGGTGCTTCTCCGTCCACATCCATGCGTCCCTCGGATTGTCAGCCCCCCATTTATTGACGGCGAGACTGATCAATTCGGTCTGTAAGAGACCGGCGCTGAAATCGTGCTGGATATGATCGAGTGCGGCTTCCGGATCTGTTTCCGACCAGGAACCGACCAGGCCACGGTAGTAGTCCAGGCGATCCTGGGTCCGGGTGATCGAAAGCCCCTCGCGCAGCGATCCGGAAACATCCCGGGAGGCGGATCGGGCTCCGGCGTGGCGAAGCATCTCCGAGCGGGTTCCGGGGTCGCGGATCCGAAGCGCCATGGCCAGGTTGATCGGCTTGGGCGATCCTGACGTCCAGGCCGGCTTCTGAAGTGGACTGGAAGAGCCCCTGGTCCGGTGGTTGGGCACTCCATCGCCGTTCGGGTAACCGCCTTCGCGTCCTGATTCCAGTGCAAGGTTCCCGTGTCCGGAGAAAAAATCGGGCAATAGGCCGGATCGGATTGCGGTCCATGTACCCGCCATGCCGAGCACCATACCCAAAAAAATGAGCAGAGCATTGGCCAAGGGGGTCCCGTTGCGCGGTATCTTCACAGATTTGATAAACTCAGGCGACGTCCTTTCCGGATTGGAATAGCGCACCCCTCATCCTTATGAACGGCTTTCAAACTTCCTGATTGACGGTCAGTTCTGTCTCAAGTGGGTATGGTCTAACGGCAACTGGGTGGAGAAATCGATGTCTGTTCAACCCGGAGTTGGTAACAGATCGGTTACATTCAAAAGATCGCTCCTGAAATCAAGCTCATAGATTAATCGGAATGCGAGGAAACACATGAAACGGAATTCCAGGAAGAACACCTGGTATCCCGGGTGGATGGTCTGGTCTGGTCTGATCCTCGTTTTCTCTTTTTCCGGGGCAGAGGAGTCCCTCCAGTTCGACGTTCTCGCCGAATTTGAACGGCCCGGGCGACATCCGCTTGGCGCCCTCGTTCGCCACAGTGACGGGGCCCTTTACGGCACATCCGTAGCGGGCGGAATCCGCGATCTGGGCACCGTTTTTCGAGTGGCTCAGGATGGAACCCGGATTACGATCCACTCCTTTTTCGGTCTCGATGGGGCCGCCCCGGTCGCGGGGCTGATCGAGGGCCCGGACGGCGCTCTTTTTGGGACGACTGCCGAAGGAGGAACTACCGGCTTCGGCACGATCTACCGAGTCACGCCGGCAGGTGAATTCGCCAAACTGGTGGATTTTACCGGGTCTTCGGGTGATGCCCCAGGGTCTGTTCCGGGTCCTATCATGCTGCATTCCAGCGGCATGTTTTATGGTGTCACGGCCGCTGGAGGGGGTGGAGGTTTCGGGACTGTCTTCAGCCTGACTTCATCCGGCACCCTGACCACTCTGGCGGAATTCACCGGTGAAACAGGCGAGCGACCCGGGGTTGAACCCAACGGTCAACTCCTGAGCCTCGGTGAGAGTCTTTTTGGAACAACCCGGGGTGGGGGCAGCGGGCATGGCACGGTTTATTCCTTGGGCCTTTCAGGCGAATTCGCATCGATTGTGGAATTCTTGGGAAGTGTTGGAAGCAGGCCTTCGGGAGGACTTGTTCTTCACCCCGATGGACGTCTTTACGGCACGACAGAGCGGGGTGGAGCCTCCGGTGTCGGCGTTGTTTTTCGCATCGATCCGGACAATGCGGTTGATCCTGCAGTCGTACATCACTTTTCGGACCTGACCGGGTCACAGCCGGTGGGAACCTTGGTGGTCGATGCGGCCGGATCCTTGCTTGGCACGGCATCAGTCGGTGGTCAGGACGGGTGGGGAACCGTCTTCAAGCTGACGACCAGCGGGGAATACAGCAACCTGCTGTCGTTTTCGGGTGTGATCGGTCCGTTTGCGGGTGCCGCTCCGCGCTCCGGTCTGACTTCCGGTGGAGGCGGGGATTTTTTCGGCGTGACCAGTGCCGGCGGTCCCGGGCAGAGAGGGGTCGTGTATCGTATCGATGGAAGCGGTGTTTTCGAAATTGTTGCGGATTTTTCCCCGAGGCGAGGTTGGGCGCCTTCCGGGGCTCCGGTTCCTGACCGGGACGGGCAACTCGTTTTTCCCATGGCCGAGGGTGGAGAGAACGGGCGTGGGGTCCTTTCGACTGTTTCTTCGACCGATGGAGCCGTCCGCAGGGTTCAGGATTTCAAGAGCCCCAGTGGTGGGCGACCAAATGGCCCGCTTCTGGCATTGGGCACAGGTTTTCTCGGGACCACCACCTCGGGTGGCGCCTTTGATCGGGGGGCGATTGTATTGCTCGACCCTCCGGATCCTCCGGCATTGCTTGCCAGTCTCAATTCGACGGCTGGCGAAGGCGTTCGCGGACCGCTGGTGCAAAACGGGGCAGATCTGTTCTACGGTGTGTCGCTGGGCGGGGGGCTGGGTGGCAATGGAACCGTGTTTCGCGTGGACCTGAATGGTGTGATTGAACGTCTGTTTTCCTTCAGCGGGACCGGGGGGACCCGTCCCGGGCGCCGTCCACAGGCGCCGCTGGTTCGCGGACCCGATGGCTCTCTCTACGGTGTTACTGAACGCGGAGGTGAGGCGGACCAGGGCATTGTATTCAAGGTCTCTGCGGATCAATCGTTTTCCATCCTGGCCGAGTTTGAAAGTGCCGCCCCCAGGCAGCCTCGCGGGGGACTCTGCCTTACAGCCGACGGTCGCATCTTCGGCACAACCAGTCTGGGTGGGACCGCTGATGCGGGTACGATCTTCGAGCTCGATCCGGAAACCGGTATCCTGACCGAACAGGCTTCCTTCACCGGCGCGTCCGGCAGCCATCCTGGGACGGCCCCGGTCGGTCCCTTGATGCTCGGGTCCTCAGGCACCCTCTATGGAATGACTGCCGCCGGTCCGGGAGAGTCTGGAACTGCCTATGCGTTCACACCCGCTCAGGGTCTGCGCTCGCTGGTGGAATTCAGCGGGGAGACCGGTGCATTTCCGGGAACCACGCTGTCGGTTCCCGAGGCTCAGCTCGAGTGGATTGGCGGGATGGGTGAAGGAGAGGACGGTCTGGTCTATGGAGTGACGCCGGGCGGCGGCGCATTCGGGGGAGGGGTGGGTTTTCGTCTGACCCCCTCCTCCTCCTTCGAAGCGTGGAAAAGATCCTTTTTCGGTAATACCACGGCTCCTGACCTCGATGATCCCGATCGCGATGGTCTCAGCAATATTCTCGAATACGCCCTTCAGCGCTCTCCGGTCACACCGGATCCGGATGCCATCGGGGTTGAGGTGCATCCTTTTGAGCAAGGTGCCCGCCTGGGCCTGACCCTGACCCGCGACCCCAGTCGGTCGGATGTTGATCTGAGCATCGAGTCATCCTCATCACCGTCGGGGCCCTGGACGACCGTTGCCTCGAGCGTATCGGGTAGCCCGTTTTCGGGTATCGGTCCGGTGGACGAGACACCCACTGGATCGGGGACCTGGATCGTTCGTATCCTCGATCGCCTTCCGCTCGAATCGGGCGGTCACAGGTTCATGAGAGTGAGCGCCACGCATTAATCAAAGTGCCCAATAATGAAGAATCCTAACGATCCGTTACGCTCAGAAGTTTGTGTTCTGATGCTCTTTGACGATCCTTTCACTCAGAGCGCATTTAGTCTGACCTCAAGGAATTCATGAAAACGCCAATGCACCGCCTCTTTACGCGCGCTTTCCTTGTCCTGTCTTTCCTCTTATTGGCGACATCCGGGACAGCTGAGGACAGGCAGGCTCCGGATCTCGATGGAGATGGCATCCCTAATATTGTTGACCCGGATATCGACAATGACGGCCTGCCCAACTCCATCGATCGAAATGTAGATGGTGGGATAGCCAAATCCGGACCATTTGCGGGGAAATATATCGGCGATCACCTGGAAAATGACAATCCGGCGGAAATCGATATCGATGGGGATGAATTGCGTGACGATTCACTGGGTGAGCTCGATATCGATGGGGATTCCCATAGAGATGACGACTTGGCGGAGGAGGATATCGACGGGGATGGCCGCAAGGATGACAGTTCGACCGAACTCGATATCGACGGCGACGGTCGCAATGATGATGACGACTCAGAGGACGACATCGATGGTGATGGTCTGGACGACAATGATGATGAGGAGGACGATATCGACGGTGACGGAGTCAGTGACGACCTTGATGATGATATCGATGGAGATGATCTTCTGAATTCCTCAGAATTCGAAAATGATACTGATGGCGATGGCCTGTCCGATGACGATCCAGAGGAAATCAACGACGACGGTGATAGTCTTGATGATCGCGAAGACTCAGACGATGACAACGATGGTATTTCTGACGAGGATGACTCGGATCATCATCCTGAGGACGATGAAGTCGAAGTCGAAGTTTACCTCTCGGCCGGATCTGCCGCACCTGCTGAAAGCCAGGTCAAGGTCAAGATTCAGAGGATGGCCTACGGGGAAATCGAGTTTGAAATCAGCGCCGAGAATCTCCCGGCGGGCAATTATGAATTGGTGATCGACGGTGTTTCCCGTGGCATCCTCCCTCTTGAGAGCGACGGCGAAAAGACCAAGGGCGAAGTTGAGTATGAGACGCATCCGGAAGATGAAGATGAGCTGTTGCTGGATTTCGATGTCATCGGCCTGCCCATCCAGATCGTGCGGAATGGTGTCGTCTACTTCTCGGGAGTCGTACCGACGCCACCCGAGATCTGACCGCGTGACGTCGATCAACCTCTTTATCTTAGTTCCATTCAGGTTTGCCCCTTCAACTCAACGTGACCTCCCCTGCCATCGGGTGTCCTTGAAAGGCGAAACCAGAGGGTCGTCACCGGGACAGAACGGTCGCCCGTTTTTGACCCAACCGCAGTCTCGATCCGCGAGCTCTCGAACGAGATAACCCCGCCACTTATGAATCTCATCCTGAGCTGCCGGATCATCGATCAGGTCGCACGTTTCGCCGGGGTCCCTTTCAAGATCAAAGAATTGCTCCCGGCCGATCCGGGGAAGCCAGATGAACTTCCGTTTGCCGTCGGTCACGTATTGCATCTCCTGCTCCTCCGAATAGCACGTACAGTGTTCCCCATGGATGTACTCGCGCCAATCTGGTGTGGGACCCGTCAGCAAGGGCAACACACTTCTTCCATCAACGCTGCCCGGGATAGAAAGCCCGGCCGCGTCGAGGAGGGTCGGCATGATGTCGCGCAATTCGACGACTTCATCCGCGGACGGGCGCTGTGACCCTCTCAGACTGGTGGGAGGGACGACGAGAAACGGAACGCGGGCGCTTCCTTCGTAGGCATAGGTCTTGCGCCAGAGATTGTGGTCGCCCTGCATGTCGCCGTGATCGGAGGTGAACAGGAACCATGTATTCGAAAACTGTTCCGCACGCTCTCTCTGCATCCAATTGATCAATCTGCCGATCTGCATATCGATGAATGAAATCTCACCGTAGTATCCGGCCCGGGCCCGCCTTATTTGATCGGAGGTCATTTTGCCCCGCCAGGCATTCGGGTCCACAGCAGTGCCCGGGTCATCATGCATTTCGGACCATTCGCCCATGTGCGGTGCAGGCAGATTGGCGCGATCATACATCTCAAAATAGTATTCCGGCGGAACATAGGGCGAATGCGGACGGGCAAAGGAGATATTCAGAAAGGCGGGGCGTTCCTGATCATGGCTCTTAAAAAATTCCAACGCGCGCGTCATGGTCCAATAGGTAGGATGCAGACGTTCTTCCGTATGCCAGGGCCGTGCGTGCCAGGAATTGAAGGCCACTCCATGATCATCCGGCGTCACACCGTCCGGTGCGTTCTTTGCGAACCATGTTCGGTGATTGCTGTCGGGCATGCGACCCGATTCATCGAGTTCCATGCTCTCAAAGCCCATGGCGGCACGTTGCGGATTGAAATGACCCTTTCCCACAAGGTGAGTACGGTAACCGCCCTTTGTCAGTTCTCCCGCAAGAGTGTGGGGGAAGTCATCCGGAATCGGCCCCTGTCCGCGGCCCATTCCCAACACACCGGTGTGCCACTGACTCTGCCCTGTCCACAGAGCGGCCCGAGTCGGAATGCAGGACGGGACCGCCGAGTAGGCATGAGAGAATCGCGTGCCGCGAGAGGCGAGGAAGTCGAGGTTCGGCGTTTGAATGTGGCGATTGCCATCCGCGCCGAGGGCGTCACCGCGCATCTGGTCGCATATGATCAGAATGATGTTTGGTTGCTTCATGTTACTCCTGTTTTTTTCCCCGGCGGAAGCCGCTCTTTCCCGTCATCGACCTAATCGCCTGTCACAAGCAAAACGTCGATCGAGTTGGAAAATCGGCTGAGATGGTCAACGGTGCGTTCAAGATGTATCGTCGTCTGATCCTCCCGCTCGGCGCTCCCACCGGGAATGGTGACATGGGTGTCACTGATCTGGGCAATAATCATGGGTATGCCTCAATTACCTAAGAGGCTGTGTCAGGCCAGCGATTCCTTGCTTCTTGTCTTCTGCAGTTCCACACAGGGTACGCGGTGTTCCAGGATGGACAAGGACAACTCCACGACTTCTGCCGCCTCATATGGGGTGCTGGTCCCGATGCAGACCATGTCGCGATCGCGAATGGTGCTCCAGGAGAATGCCAGACCAACCAACGGCGGGAGTTTCCCCGCGGCAAGCGGTTTGATGGCAATGACGGGTTTATGCGCACCCCAGATCATGCGTTGGACCCAATCGATTTCGATCTGCATCAGGAATCCGGCTGCATTGTAAATCTGAATGTAGGTCGCTACATCCAGTCCGCTCGCGTCTGCATAGACAGGCGTCTCCGGCATATGGGTTGAAAGGCCGGGAATCATCCCGCGCTCTCGAATCATGCGGAGGTAGCGTTCGATGCCAGTCAACGATTTTGTGCGGCGATCCACGAAAGCATCCGTCGTACACTGATGCGGCATGCAGATGGAAGACCCCAATTCAGCCAGCTCGTCCAGTTGGCGCTCTGCTTCGTGCCTGCTTTCGACGGTGTCTTCAAGCGGGAGGGTCGGAGTCGCAATCGTGATGCACTTCTTGCCGGTCCGCTGCTCCGCCTCGGATACACCCTGGATGAGCTTGGGGTCGGGTCTGATTCCGTAAAGCGTGTCAACGCCGGCATTCATGAATTCTTCGACAATGTCGGCAATTCGACTCGCCGTCATGGTTTCGACAATGTCTCGGTCCTTGGCCTTGCTGGTATGGGAATACCCGAGAAACCAGTTTGTGCCGATCAAGAGCCGTGAGACCGAGAGATTTTCGATTTTTGTACGTGGAAACATACTCATCCTTATGTATCTTCCTGAAAACCCGACCCCTATTTCGAAGCAACCGTTCGCTGGGCATTGGCGATGTCACCCGGCGTTGAAACGATCTTCATGAACGTGCCCATGCTGAGGTCCGGAAAAGAGAGGGCGATTCTGTATTTGCCGTGCAGCGAGACCACCTTGTCCTTGAGCACAAGCATCTCGTAAGGGAGAAATGGAATGTGACGGGGGTCTTTGAAATCAATTTTGGGAAGGAATTTTGTTTCCCCATTTTCGCCCGTGAGTGCCGTGCCAAACAGGGCCATTTCCTGTTCGGGAAACTTGATACTGTAGACGATCTTCACTTCCGAACCTTTGGCGGCGGCCCTTGATTCGATTCGGGCTACCGCTTCGCCATAAGAGGAACCCTTGTCCAATACCACCACGTCGTGGAAGTAGGGCATGGTAATCATGTAGTGGTACTTTCGGAGTTTCGCCGGGGTCATGCCCTTCCTGGAGCCGAAGGCCTCAAATCGACTATCCGACAGATCGGCGAGGGCCGTGCGAAACCGCTGATCCAGGAGGATGTAGACCTCCTCGACCTGAGGGAACTCCTTGCGGTAATAGGCGTTGCCCCAATAGAGCGGATTGGTATAGGAGACTTCGATACCGCTGTCGGTCTTGATCAGGCCCACACGAAGAACGGCGGCGAATCCGTGCAGGCCGCCGGATTGAACTGCGGACGCCTTGAGATGTTCGTTCGTCACGCAGATCACCCCCAGGTTCTCGTCCCCGGCAGGTGAGTAACTGCCCAGAATCTCGAAGCCTTCGGCGGTCAGTCGTTCCTCCACGCGGGTCTGAACCTCCTGACGGGTTCCCTGGTCAATCCCCGCGAGAATGTAGGGGTCGAGCCCTTCAGCAAATAGCGAGCCAGGGAGCATTGCCAGCAGAGCAGAACATAGAATGCGTAGTCTCATGGGGTATTCTTTCCGATTTTCTGGTCGTGCTTCAATCCAATACGAGCAACCCGAAGGTGATTTTCAGGTGAATCTCAGGACCATCGACACAGAGGTCGAAGGAGGTCTGATCAGTTTGCCGCTTGCAGCGGCTTACACCGGACTGATGACTCTCGCCGGTCGGGAGCTTTCCGGATGTCTCCGCTTGATTCTCTATGAGAGGAACTCCGTGCCGAACGCCTTTCCATGCGTGAAGAGCATGTCTATGTTTTCGTGACGGACTTCCGGCATAATGCTGCTCGTTGAGGAGAGAACAAAACCTCTTCCTTTCCCTGCCAGGGTGAAAGAGCGCTCCACCGACGCCCTTACGTCGTCGGCTGTCCCGTGGGGCAGGGTGCTTGTCACCGAAACGCAGCCCCACACTCCGATCGGTCGGCCGGTGCGGTCATTCAGTTTTACGATCTCGTCGTAATTGACACCGTGTTCTTCCTCGAATCCCTGCAATCCCACGACACCCAGATCGAGGAGATCGTCGAGAATCGGATTGATATTGCCGTCGCAATGCCAGATGACGCCAATACCGTTCCCGATCAGTGGCTCCATCGCCCATTTGAGGTCCGGGAAATAGATGTCTCTGAGAATCCGGGGAGACACGATCGGGCCGTTGCTGGTGCAGATATCCTGACCGCCGTAGACGAAAGGTGCAATGTTGTACTTCCCGCATGCCAGTGCGATTGCCTCGTTGTGCAGCCGGCCTTTCAAGGCCGTGTGGTGATAGAAACGCTTCATTGCCGTGGGATAATCCATGATGGCAAGAAGGTAGTTTTCGTATCCCCAGCGATTATAGCCTCCCATGAAGTCCGCCTGCCCGAAACTATCAATAAAGAGAACTTCACCCTTGGCCTTGCGCATCCGTTCTTCCACTCTGTTTGCGTAGTCTCGAGCAGTTATTTCGATATCGAATTCCGCTTCAACCTCGTTATCGGATGGGAGACGGTCAATGAGTTCCAGAATAGCCTCGGGTCCGCGGATTCCTTCCGTACCTCCAGAGCGATGCTCGTGCAGGACTTGGCCGGACTCTATCTCCCGCTGTGCCTCACCCGGGAAGTACCATTGCGGGACCAGGTTGATCCCGACCTGATGCAGATACTCGAAAAAGACGCCCTCACGGTCGGCCCAATAGTCCCGGCCCGCCACCTTGCTCAAGTACGAGGAACTCGTCATCCAACTGTAGTTGATACACGGGGCACCCGGGTTTTCCCCCATCAGGGTAGCCAAGGCGATTTCACTGCCCTTCATTCAGATCCTGGTTTTCCCCGATAGGGAACATATAAGATTGGTGTGCACGATGAACAATGAATGAGACTCACAATAGTGTCGCGAGGCAGGTCGTCAAATCCGGTCTGTTGACCTTCTACTTCTGGTCTGGACTCAACAGAGCATCGAGAACATCTTTCACCGGGGGGATCGGATCAGCTCCTTTGAACCTGGCCATGCGATCATAGATCTCACCTGCGGCGAGGTGGAATCCGCCTGGAATGCCAGCTGTTTCGAAGGTCGAGGCAATCTCGTCCATTTCTCCGGAGAATCGCCATGCCTTCAGTGTGACCTGACTGATTCTTTCCAGAGTGCGTTGCGCAAAGTCCGAGCCATCCCGAGCCCAGTGCATTTCGAGTTCAGCTCGAACCCCCATCCCTTCGGCTGCGGCGACAGTCGCACACATGAGTGCGGTCAACCCTTTGAAGTAGGCTGCGAAACACATTTTCAATCCCGATGCCCTGCCAATTTCGTCGCCGATAATTTCGGTCTCCAAAGGTCCACCCGTAAAGCAGGCCGCAACCTGGTCGGCGCCACGGCCTGAAAGATAGAGCCAAGTCTCTCCCGACGACCAAGCGGGTCCACCGATGATTCCGCCATCCACGAACGTTGCGCCCGCGTCGGTCATTGATTGCCCAATACGCATCGCCCGTTCTGGCGAAATGGCATTGACGTCGGCATAGACGCCCTCGAACGAGCATGCGAGGATCTGATTGGCCACCTCTGCTGCGGCGTGTGGCGGACACACGCTGATGATCACCGAACACCTGTCGCAGAGTTCTTCGATCGTCTGCGCTTCGACGAGATCGTATTTCGCAGCGCGTGTGTGTGTATCCGGGCTCCTGTCCCGTGGCACCCAGTAGGCCGTATGCCCGGTACTCTGTGCCGTTGAGGCAAGAGATATTCCCATCGCGCCAGGATGGAGGAAGCCAATGTGTTTCTTATCCATAAAGTGATGTTTGTTTGATGTTCTTGCGTGTCTAGCCAAAGAAACCGGCTCAAAAATCCCGAGGCATGTCGCGCGACCTATGAGGAAAGCTCCAGCATCCGATATCGCCCTTTACTACAGGGCTCAGGGTTTCCATTGCAGGTGCCCGGTCGCGCCGTGCTCATCGAGGCCACCGTTTCTCGATTGCGGGGAGTTTTGGAAAGGCGGCATGTGGTTCTGTCTGATACCAATACGCAACTGAGGCGATATCATCCTCCAATGGTTGGTACTTGCCATTGGGCCACCACCCGAGCGCTTGTATGGTCACACGCAGATCCTTGTCGAAAAAGATGGGATCCATCAAGTGCCACCGATACAGACTCCATTTGGGCGGACCATCGTCGCCTGCATGCTTCAGCACGTTGCCGGCGTAGGCTGTGCTGTAAAGCTCCGGGAATCCATAACTCCCGCACAGGTAGTCCTCTGTCCCCGTGCCGCAGATAGTTGGAAATCCGGTGTCCCCATCGATGTAGAATTTGACCTCCCCCTCGCCGAACCAGCCGTCGGAGAGCTGAGTCCACGCGAGGAATGTCCCGGCATATTTCCCCCTGCCTTTGATGCGGTCGACGATCACGTAGTCGGGGTTTGCACGGTCGGTCACCGCTCGCCGCCACTGTGCATGGAAGTATCCGGCATTGTCAGGCACAAGGGTTTCCGCGTAAGTGATCTGGTATGTCAATATATCCAACTCGTCCTTGTCCTCATTCGTGAATGTTATCTTCGCATGTTTGCGGAATGGCATCGGCCAGTAGCAGTTGAACGCAGACTTCGGGTTGACAACGACGGCGAGCGAATTGACAGGTGCGAACCTGTTGTGGCCCACGGCGAAAAAATCGGACACGGGAACTTCGATCGATGGCGTCTCCTCGCCGTCCCAGTAGAACCGAATCAGGTGTGAACGTCCTTTGGCGGGATCGGCAACGAGCCAGATGTGTTGGATCACGCCGGGGCCGTCCACGTCCATGATGGTCAACGTCTCACCGGACTTCACCTTGTGGAAGGGGCTGACTTTCCATCCCCGCCCCAAGTCACTTGCCGCAGCGCTGAAGGGCAGGCTCTTGGAATCTGGCACGGCCATGCCTCCTTTCCCCTTTTCGCCTGTCGGATTCTCCGGGGATACAGAGCGGGTGCGCGCGTTGCTGAGCAGCGGAAGGGCTCCGAGCCCGAAGCCGAGTGATTCAAAGTCGTTCATAGATTCCTCCAGTATGTCTTTTCGAGCGCTTCAATTGCACCGACCTGTCGGGGTCACTTGAAGGGGCGACCCGTCGGATGGCCGTTCACTTGGCGGTCTTCAGGTATTCTATCTCCGCCATGGCACGGGCCTCCTCAGGGCTGTAACCCTCGTTTTCATAGCTTTTCGCTCTCTGTTCAATCTCCGGTCTGTCGTGATTCTTTCGGAGGTTGCTCGGGGTCTGCTTCTGTGGACCGGTCGTCGCTGCGTAATCACCTCCTGAAGGACTGTCGACCGGTTTGATGTTCGCACAAGCCGAAAGACCTGCGATCACCAAGAACAGAAATGCGGTTTTCATGTGTTTTCTAGCGAATGTCATGGATCACCTGTGAGGGATTGCGCTATGGATTGGCTGTCAAGTGCATCCTTTGATTCGTATCTCAGAGACCTTTATTCAGCAAGGTCTCCAGATACTGATCCCGGATGCTGTAGAAGCCCTTGATCTCATCTACTCTATCGAGGATATCCTTCCGGTTTATCGACTTGGTGTGTTTCACCGCCAGGAGCATCTTGTTCTTGCTCGTGTGTTCCAGGGAGATGAACTCAAATATCTGAGTTTTATAGCCGTGTGCCTCAAGCAGGAGCGCACGCAAGCCATCTGTTATCATATCCGCTTCCTGACCCAGATGAATACCGAATTGGAGTACAGGTTGGAGAATTAACGGACTGCGAATCTGTTGCCTGATTTCCTTGTGACAACATGGGGCGCACATGATTACTTCCGCACCGGACCGGATGCCCATGTGAATTGCCAGATCCGTAGCAGTATCGCAGGCGTGCAATGCGATCAAAATGTGAATTGTCTCGGGTGAATAACTGCTGACATCGCCTTGACGGAATAGCAGATTCCCACTCTCCAGTTTCCTGGCAACATCGGTGCAGAAATGAACGAGGTTCTCGCGCAATTCGATGCCGGTTACATGCGCATCGACCTTGAGGGTGTTCTGAAGGAAGTCATGGACCGCAAAGGTCAGATATCCTTTTCCCGATCCGAAATCCACCACATGAACCTTTTCCGTATCAGACAGCTGAGATGAGACATATGCATGCTGGAAGACTTCAAGGAATTTATTGACCTGTTTCCACTTGCGGGACATCGAGGGAATCACGCCATGTTTCTCATCGGTGACCCCCAAGGCAGACAGGAACGGTTTTCGGGGATCGAGAAGGCGTTTTTTTTCGCGGTTGTGCTTTTCCGAGGGAACTGAACAGAAGGTCGCCTTGCTCGAGCTCCATGTGCACTTGTCCGTCCCGCTGAACTCTATCTGAACATCTTCCGCCAACGAAAAATAGTGGGCACTCTTGAAGGAACTTCCAAGTAGATTACCAATGGTCTCAACACCGGTCGCGATCGGGGTATTCTTTGTAATATCCCTGGTCTTGTAGCTATAAACAAAGGAAAGGCGCTTCTGACCTTTGACCGTAAGTTGCCTGACAAGAATGTGCCTCAGATCCGATTCCTGCCCCCGGTATTTTCCCAGGACGAGCTTGATAAACGAATTCTGTTCGAGATTTCTCCTCAGGAGTTCCAGGAACCGCCTGGTCTGGTTGGCTTCGGACTGGCTGGAAGTGATGTCAGTCATGATTCGTTCCATCTTTGATGTGCGAGCGTCATGGGGTTGTTTTGAAGAGGTCAAGGATCAATAGTCATGTTGAGGCAATCAGCTGATACGGACTGTCTCTTCAGGCATTCGCAGACACGAGGTAAGGTGATGAATCGATCAATAAAATTGACTTTTGATCATTGACCCCTTTCAGCGTCTTTCATTTCTTTGGCGTAATTTTCAGATTGGCGATGATGCCGTATCCATTGCACCAAAGGCCGACTGAGCCCCCCTGGCGGTCGCTAAGTTCCTTCACTGCCAACGACGGCTGGCTTGCTCCGTTGACGAAGACCTTAACCTCACGATCTTCAACAGTGATCTTGACGTGAAACCAGGCGTCTCCATCAGGTGCCGGATCGATGGGTTGCTCGAACACCCCCGGCATTTCGGTCCGAAGTCTACGCCACGGCCACCCGGGTTCAGAGACGTATTGCACGGCATGCGACTTCCTACCGGGATCACTCGCTTTGAAATTGAAGGGACGAAAATACACTGCGTCGTGAGTCTCTCCATCCAAGGTTCGGAATGACACACCGATGAAGCTGCCTTGTGGCGGCGAACTCTTGCCCTTGGCGTCGAACTCTATCGTGCCGTCACGGAAGTCGAAACCATCGAGCCAAACAACGTTCTGCGCTCGTTTGTCGAACTGAACTGCTGCCATCCCGTCTTTCTCCACGAGTGTCGTGGCAGCGATGCTGCCCTTCCACCCCTTCCCCTCGGATACCGCTTTCAAGTCCGGGGTTATGGTCTCTGCCATGGACGAATGCGGGCACAGAGCCATAACGATAGAGGCCACACCAATTCTCAAGATTACCTTTGTCATATTTTTCCTTTCGATTCTGCTTTGGTTGATTCAATGACGATCAACATCCTAAAGCCTGTCTCACAAATGAGCTTGCCAATACAAGCGCAATTTCGAGACAGGACACTGGTCGTCCAATATCTGACTGAGGGCGAAATCCGATTTCGTGGTTGATGTCTGTATGGTTATGAGACTTTCGACTCGAGGCAGGTCAGCCGCTCAAAGTGAGGTGCGCCGTCAAACGCCGCTATTCGAGAACGACTCCGACCTTTTGGGCATTGAATGAGTAATACGGCTTTCCCCGGCATTGAACATCCTGAAAATCCGTCCACACCAGCCAGAATGACAGGCCATCCTCCGCCATCCATTTAGGCGCGATCTGTGGCTGGTAGGCTCGCGCCCCGTCATCTCCGGCGGGTGTCCACGCTGTTTCTTCGTGTACCTGCGTCCAGGGCCCCCAAGGTTGTGCTGCGGTCCAGAAGCCAAGGTAGCTGGGTTTTCCAAACCAGTGGCCCGTCGGGGAGCATCCCATTCCCCAACTGGTCATGAGGTAAAGGCCCAACGGGGCGCAGTAGACCACGCTTGGATGCCAGGCATAGGGATGAACATGCTGATTCACCCAACCCGACGGAAAGGTGTGTACCACAGAGCGATCTTCCACGCGGCACGACCAATTTGCCTTTTCCTTCGGGGATCGTCCGGCGAAAAACTCATACGCCCGTCTGTCCAGGATGCGATCCCTGGGAATACGGAGCATCACGAGTTGATTCATGGTGCCCTCTGTGTTTCCGTTCGGCGCATAAACATAAACGTACCCGTCGGTGTTGTGCCGATAGTTCTTTCCCATCTGCAGAACCGTCAGCAACGAGAAGGCGTGCCCGGGTTCTTCGAAAAAGACCATGTTGCTCTTTGAGCGTTCATCCCACGATTCCCACCTGACTGGAGATGAACCGTCTTGATTGCGCCATGTCCGGCCGTTGTCCGGCGAATAAATGAGTTTGGCTCCGACGAACATGGGAGCAGGCTCGTTGAACGGATGATTCGGGGTGGTGAGGAATTGGTAGATGTGACCATCCAAAGCCAGAATGCCGAAGTTGTAGTATCGGGAACATTCACGCGTTTTCGGGTTGTTGAGAAGATTCGGGTAATCCGCAAGGTACTCAAACACCGGGCGCGGTGGATCGCCGACAATGGAATACATGCGGCTGTTGTAGTCGGCCTGCGGCATCCCGGGCCAACCGCTGCCGTCACAGAGACCCACATACTGTTTGTCGTCATTTGCCCATGACATGTGCCAGTTGTCGCCTACTCCTCCGAGGCGCAGAGTGGTGTCGTCGAGGCGTAAGATTTTTCGGATTCTGACCATCGTGTATTCTCGTTTCCGGCCTCAGATACTGTCTAAAAAGGGTGTTTTGAAGGGGTCAATGATAAATGGCAATGTTAAGCATTGACCCGAGTGGCAATGTTAAGGGGTGTCCAGGAGGAATTCCGGTCAACTTGGCTCCGAGGGGGTCAAAGCACATAGGCTGATGTCGGCAGAGTGGCTGCCTCGGTACTCGCATTGGCATGCAAGATAATGAGCAATGATCCCCTCCTTCGCGTAAAGCTATGGCGGACACGCCGTGGGCTGTTCTTCGTCGAAAATTTCCAGACCGGTGATCAATAGTCAAGTTGAGGCAATCGGGTGATGCGGACCGTCTCTTCGGGCCTCCGCAGGCGCGAGGTGAGGTGTAGCCTCGATCAAGCGAATTGACTTTTGATCATTGACCCCTTTCCGCGTCTCTGAATCTACGAGGTGTAGACTTTCAGGTTTCTGTAATCACCTCGGTACAGGTTGTTCTGCTGACGAAATCCGAACTTCCCGCCGGTTGCAATGGGTGGTCCACCAACAGTGCCATCGTCGGTGTACTGGAAGGATTCCTTTCCGTCAAAAATAAGCCTGATAGTTCCATCGCATTGCTCCAAGCGGACGACATGCCATTCGTCAGGCATGCTGACCGTAGAAAGGTCATGGCCCTGAGCCACCAGATGGAAGCCATGGTTCTTTCTCAGGTTTGCCACTTTCCGAGCCCGGGCAATGTATGAGGCGTGATAACAATTGATTGCGCCGCTGTGCATATCACTCATGACTTCGCCTCTTCGACGGGGCAGTTCAGGGTCAAAGATATCTTCGCCATTGCGGCCCTTGGCACCCCACATAACGATAGCCAATCCCCCATGGCCAGGCTCTGGGTAACGAAACTCCCACTCAAAGGCTACGTTTGCGGGAAACTCCCGTTTCAGCCAGAAATTGAAGTGTCCATCCTCATGGCGTGGCTCCGTGAATATCTCCGAGCGCAACGAAAGGTGTCCGCCACCACACTCGGCAATCCCCTTTCCCTCGATTACCCAGTCCGCATGCATTTCGGCAAGCCAACCCTCCTGACTCCTGTCAAAAGAGTTTTCGTAAATTAGAGAAGTCATAGAGACATTCATTTTCTTCTCCCCTTTCGTTCAACGTCCAAGGTCTGGCACCGGCTACCGGCGGCCCGCCTTCGACTGCGAGTTTAAGGTTGTAGCTGCGGGGAACATTTCAACTCAGAGCGGTTAGCCGGTTGTCCAGCACCGTCCTGTTCGACTTGGTACCTAACGGCTTCTTGAGCGGAAGAACAGCCTCTCTACACTCAGCGTAAATCGATACGGGCTCTCAGGCAGCGGATCGACGTCTTCCCAAATGAGCAGAGCGCCGCTCGATTGCAGAATCCCTTGAAATTCAATTTGTACCTGATCATCGACAAATCCAATACTGTGGATCTTCGGCTCGGGTTCCGGTGAGATGCGTCCGCTTTGGAACAAGCCATCGTGAAATCCATTGCCGCCGATCTCATACTTGCTTTGCCCTGGCCCAAGAACAAGCGACGAAGACGTCGTAGGTGTGAGAGGTTGTGCGAGAACGAGAGCAATGTCTACGCCGTCGTCGTGGACGCTGCCCGCGAGAGTGATCTCGATGGAACTTCCAATATCGAAGACCGCATCTAGATCCGTATGATCGTGTGACGTCCAGGGAATCTCCAGGAAGGTGAATTGACCTACACCGTTCTCGAAGTCGCCAACATCATAGGTCCACGAAAAGGTGCCGGACATCTTTGTGTTATCTGCCAGAGTGACAGTGTCCAATGTGTAGAACACTGTATCGGCGTTCACATTAGGCGATGCCACGGAAAAAATGCACACCAAGACTCCGAGCGTCTGTTTCATGTTCTGGTAGGTTTAACGGGCCTCCGAGCGTATTCCAAGCCTAATCGACTAGCTCAGACGCCCGATTTGTCGGGCGTTGAATGAAGCGCCTTATAGGGCAACCTCTAGTTTCGAACAATAGAATTACACACCAACATTCAATCTTCTTGATCTATTCCCCGATCTCGAGAAAGGGTAAAATCATCCGGACTCAATCACGCTTTCCCTGGAGACGAACGGTCGCTCCCCACACCCACTTAAGACCCCTATGAATAATTCATTTAGGAACCTACCTCCCTCCGAATCCCAAAAGAAAAAGCGCACGATCTGGTTTCACCTCCATTTTTGGTTGGGGTGGATAGCAGGAGTGCCGATTGGGTTGGTCTGCCTGACCGGTGCCCTGCTTGTCTTTGAGGAGAATATTTTCAGGTGGGAGCATAAGGAGCTCTATCAACTCGAGGAGACCGGGAATCTGCTTTCGATCCAGGAGGTATTGGAAACGTATCGTTCAGCGGATCCTCCATTGCAGGTGAACCACCTGGGGATTCCGAAAGCTTCGAACCATTCCTACAGTGCCTTTTGCACCGAGATTCGCCCGGAAGGTAACCGGGGGGCCGGAAGGGTCTTTCTGAATCCATACACAGGAGAACTCTCAAAATTGAGCGCCGGGTTCTCCATCAGTCATTTACTCATTGATATCCACAGGCATCTGGCCGGTGGTAGGATCGGACAACAGATAGCGGCTATCAGCTCTCTGGTCCTCGCTATTACCTGTACCATCGGCCTGGTTCTCTGGTGGCCTTTGCGCGGCCGAACTTTTGTGCGCGCGTGGAAGCGGGGTCAGGCCCTTGACTGGCACAACGCCCTGGGGTTAGTCGCGCTGGTTCCGCTCATCATCATGGCGATTACAGGAGTTACGTTTACCTGGGGCCGGCAAATTTGGCCACTGCTTGAAAATCTTCAAGGTTACCCATCCCAGCAAGTAGCTCCCATTATAACTATTGTCGAGGGTGAGGAGAAAGTGTCAATGGACCTGGTCGTGGAGCAGATCAAAGCGGAATTACCCGGCAAGCGGATTACCGGCATACAGCCCGGAAATGGGAAGAACGCGATCAAGGTCTTCCTCGATTCGAACGGGAACAACCTGCAACTTTTCATGGATCCTTACACGGGTGAGGAACTTCTGCGCTCTGATGGAGCGATGAAAGGACCGGTTGGCTGGTACCGGAACACCTATGGCCGATTCCACACCATGGGATCTTACAATCTTTTCGTTCAGATCCTTTGGGGATTACTTTCAATCGGAGGAACGGTGCTTGTGGTTACCGGCCTGTGGGTTTCGGTGAAGCGCTGGCGGCGGGCCAAGGGAAGAGTGTCGTAGACTGCTGGTGAAAGATAATAGATTATAACCACAGGTAACGCAAAGGACTCAATAGGTAGGGCTCGATTGCTAAGCGAACCGTTCTGAATTCGGTGTATTCAGGCATTGATGAAAGATTCGGCCTGATCCCACCTGAACTGGGTTGTTGGTTTGTTGTTCTCGATCGTGGACCTTTTTGTCACTACATGGTTTCCTTCCGCCACAGATCCAAGAACTCTTCGAGTGCGGAAACTTTCTCGGTGTTTTGTTCACGCAAATCATTCTGGTCATCCGGGTCGTTCTTCAGATCATATAATTCCATATATTCAGGACGCCAGATGAGCTTGTCCCAACCGTCGATTATCACGCGGGCTTGAATCCCGTTGTTAATGTCGTTGAGCATGTCGAGGTCACTGTCGTGGCCATAGACTTCTACAAAGATTCTGTTCCGATCCTGGAGGATCCCGCGATCCCGGAGGTCGAGCCTTGACATCTCTTCCGGCACGGCGATGTCGCAGGCTTTCAGAATCGTAGGGGCAATGTCGATATTGCTGGCCAGTGTCGTCTTGTCGACTGCGGGTTTGATTCCGCCAGCGTGGGTGATGAAGATGGGTGTTCGTATACCCATTTCGGTCGGATGCCGCTTTGAGTTGTCGTCATCCCGGTTGCGTTTATTGGGGTTCTGTCGCCACCCATTGTCGCAGGTATAAACAAACAATGTATCCTCATAGACTCCCTTTCCCTTGAGGTAGTCGATTAGTTGCCCGCAGGTTTCATCCAGCCACTCGCAATTGGCCCAATACCAGGCCGTCGGTTCATTGGGAGCACTTCAGAGCGCAGTCGATTAATCTTTGCAAGAATTACTTGAGGGTGGGCTGTGTCATTGACGCAATGGTGGGCTGGTGGATGGCGGAGGACGGAATTAGGAAGAGTGATTGAACTGCGAAGAACAGAAGAATCAAAGAAGCAACCATGGTGGTTTCAGAATTGGGTTTGTTTTGAACCTGAGGACTTAGGGACCGAAACAAGATAAATCACACATATCTGCTGGTCTTTTCTAAGAGGCTGTCTTTGAAGTGCTGAAGCATGTCGCAGAGATTGATTTGGGTTGTTGGGCAAGGCAGGCGCGAGGCGCCCATGCCCAAAGGCCTAGGTCCTCGTGCCCAACGCCGGCCACGACCCAAAGCAACCTCTGCCCGAAGGGTTTGGCCAGAAACGACCCCGGCGCGGCGTTCCATCCGAAAGGGATAGCCCTATGGGGATACCCCATTTCGGATGTGCCTTGCGGCGAGGCCTTTTCTGGCCAAACGACAGTTTTCATCACTTTTAAGACAGCCTCTAAGGGCAACGGTGTTGAATTCCGGCTCAGATAGCCCGCTATAATCGTCCGAAACCCGCCTTGTTGCTCCCCGATAATTCTGCGCATCTTTGATAACTAATTTCGTGACGACCCCTCAAAGGGCGTATAGGGGAAGCGGACGGAGGACGGTCTGAGGTCAGTGTTGTAAGTGAGAAGACAGAAGCGCGACAGGTGGTCTGGCTTGACCAAAAGGGCGCTGAGGACACGAAGGAAGGCAGACTGAGAGTTGGATAAAGAAGCCTGAACCTGTCACAGATCCTATGTCTCAGGATGGGCTCTTTGTTAACTATGCAGTTTTCTGTTCACAATCCGGAAAACCTCCTGGCAGACGAATCTTCTTTCCACCCGGGACGTCTTCCCTATGCGTTATCCGTTATTCCATGCTGACCAGATTCATTTCATTCGTTGTCCTCCTGGCAATCGGGACTCTGACCCTCGCTCATTCAGATCACCCTGACCTCCGTCATTGGGAGATTGCCAGTTCTGATCCCGATCGCATTTTCCTCAGTTTTCAGGGGGATCCAGCCACGTCCCGGGCGGTCACCTGGCGCACGGATCCGAGCGTTTCAGTGGCTTTTGCCCAGATCGCCGTGGCGACCAGGGGGGCTCAATTCGCCGAAGTGGCACGCACGGTCGAGGCGAGCACCGAGGTGGTCGACCTGACCCCTTCCACTGCAAATGTGCAGGGGATCGTACACTACCACGCCGCCGTTTTCGAAGATCTCGATCCGGATACACTTTACGTTTATCGGGTCGGGGACGGAGACATCCGATGGTCCGAATGGATCCAGTTTCGCACGGCGACCAAGGAGCCGGAGCCGTTCAAGTTTGTCTATTTTGGCGACGCTCAGAACAACGTGCTCAGTCGTTGGTCCCGGGTAATTCGGGCCGCCTACCAGAAGGCACCGGACGCGGTGATTGCCATCCATGCCGGCGATCTCATCAATCGTGCCCATACCGACCAGGAATGGGCCGGATGGTTCAAGGCGGGTGGCTTTCTGCACGGCCAGTGGACCGGCATTCCGGTGGCGGGAAACCATGAATACGGTCGCCTGGTCCAGGAGAACAGGGAGTCGGAAAGGGTTCTTTCCCTGCTCTGGCGGCCCCAGTTCACCCTGCCGGTTGAGCCTTCGCTGCCTGAGGCCCTTCACGAAACGGTGTTCACCGTTAACTACCAGGGCGTGCAGTTCATGGTGCTCAATTCCAACCGATTGGTGGAGGAACAGATCGCGTTCATGGAAGCGCGGTTGGGGGACCCCGGATCCCTCTGGCGAATCGCCATTTTCCACCATCCCATTTTCTCACCGGCCTTCGATCGGGATAACAGAGAATTCCGGGCGACCTGGAAGCCGGTTCTTGATCGTTTCGGGGTCGATCTTGTCTTGCAGGGGCATGACCACACCTATGCCCGCGGACATGTGCCGGTGAGGTCCGGTTCCGGATATGAAGAGGGTACCCTTCAGACCGTCTACGTAACATCGGTCAGCGGACCCAAGATGTATGATATTCCGGAGGGCAAGTTCGATCAGTTCGCAGAAGATGGATACGTGGCCGACCATCAGATGGAGGACACCCAGTTCTTCCAGGTGATCTCGATCGACGGAGGCAGGTTGACCTACGAGGCTTGCGCAGCGACCGGGGAACTCTACGACAAGGCCGTTATCACCAAGGATTTCGCCACCGGAAAGAAGCGGATCGAACAGCAGATTCCGCCCATCCCGGTTTTCGAGACAGTCCCTGAGAGCCAATAGGTTTCCTCTGACGTCCTCTTCTTTGTATTCCTACCCGGTTTCGTGCTTCCTGGGCTTCTGTGCTCATGCTTCCGGTCTTTTTTTGACGGGATTAACAGGATTTACAGGATTCTGATGATGAAAAAATGGCCTATCGAATCCTCTGTCTTTTCAGAGCCTTCAGAAGCAAATCCAGTCAATCCTGTCTAAACTCCTTTTAAGACTGAGCTCTGTTGACGGGGCGAAACTCCCGCTCGAAGGAAGGAGCGCGATCCCCGAACCATCCAATCTTCCAGTCCTCCGCCAAAGATGACCCCCGTTCGTGCCAATGTCCCGACCTTCGACCTTTTGACTTTCGACCGTTTCTGACCTCTGACCACCGACCACTGTCGCGCCAGCGACACCGTCCACTTCCGCCTACTGCGGGAACAGTTCGATCGAGGTCAGAATTATTCCGCCTGCATCGGTGGAGGAAGCAATTGCGATCTCATCGGCCTTCAAGCGGGCCGTATAGGTGCCCGGTTTCTTGAATGTAACCGTGCCGAAGCGGGTGATGGCTTCGGGGAAATATTGAGCCCGCGGCGTCTGTCTCCATCCCTGGGCCCGGATGCGACGGGTCGTTTTCTTTCGATTGATGGCCAGGGTCAGCTTATGATTTCCGACCCACTTTGGCTGGCGACGGGCGAGCGAAGTCCCCAACTCGATGCGATAGGTGCCGGGTCGGGTCATCTTGAAGGTCCAACTGATCGAATTGGACCGGGTGAACCAGTTCTCGGTCGCGCCAGTCGGGTTGAGACGTATCTGACGCCCGGTCCGCGATGGGTGGAGTTTGCCCATGAAGGCGTTCAGTTCGATCTTGCCGGACGGTTGCTGCAGGATGCCGGGATCGACTTCAGGTCGTCCCACCAGTTCCAATACAAGAACCGATACGTGCGGGTCCGTTTTTTTGGCCGGGAGCTTGACCTCGAGTTGGTGGGTGGTGGGCTCCTGGCATGATGTCTGAATGAATTCGAGGTCCTCGGTGGGTCTCGCGAGAAGAGCGGCTCTGCGGACCTTCGTCTTCAGACCCACGAGTGAGAGCCGGCGATTCCTCGGCCACTTCATCAGCATCACATAAAGGCGCCGACCTTTCTGGGTGAATCGACAGTTCTCGATCTCGCAGGGGAACGGTCCGGCCTCAGTCCCGTAAATGGCTTCTCCGTTTCGCTTCGTCCATTCGCCGATCTCCCTCAGGCGATCCACGCTTGGTTTCGGGATGATGCCTTCCGCGGTCGGACCGACGTTCAGAAGGTAGTTCACACCCTTGCCGGTCAGATCGATCAAGAGGTAGAGGAGTTCCCTGACCGACTTCCACTTGTGATCATCCGTCTTGAAACCCCAGGTATCGTTCAGGGTGGCAGGGGTTTCCCAGTCGCCCGCGATTCGACCGACAGGTATCTGGTTGTCACCGAAGGACCCGTAATCGCCGACATCGTGCCCGACTCGCCCGCTCACCAGGCACTTGGGCTGGAGTCGGTGAACATACCGCTTCAGGTCGAGACTCTGCGCCTTGGTGATCCACCAGGGTGTATCGAACCAGATGAGCCCGATCGGACCGTATTGAGTCAGGAGCTCTTTCAACTGTGGCTTTACCTTGGTCTTCAGATAATGAGCAAACTCCTTCGTTGTCCGGTCCGGGTAGTCCCAGTCATTTCCGCTCCCACCGGGGTGGTGCCAGTCCTGGTCCTGGGAGTAGTAAAAGCACATCCTGAGCCCCGCCTTGCGGCATTCGGCCGCCAGTTCCTTCATCGGATCGCGACCAAACGGGGTGGCATCCACTATATTATAGGAATCCGCTTTTGAGTCATACATGGCGAACCCGTCGTGGTGCTTGGAGGTGATCACCAGGTATTTCATTCCGGCTTCCACTGCAAGTGCCACCCAGGCCTTGGCATCAAAGCGGGTCGGGTTGAAACGCCCGGCCAACTTTTCGTATTCTGCGGCCGGTATTTTTCCCCGGTGCATGATCCATTCGCCGATTCCCGGCACGGGCCTGTCTTTCCACTTGCCGGCTGGAAGGGCATACAGGCCCCAGTGGATGAACAACCCGAAGCGGGATTCCCGCCACCATTTCAGACGCCGGTCAAGGTCTGGTTTCCGAGATTCGGTTTTGGAGTGTTTCATATGGGATGAATCGTCGTGGAAAAAAGAACAGGGCGCGAGCGAATCCGACGGTTTCGGGCTCGCGGCGTGACCGGGGGCGGTAAGAGCAAGATGGAAGGGGGGGCGGCGCGTCCGGCGGCCACGCCCTACCAAGTTGGAAAGGGGGCGACCCTGCGTTTTCTGAATCTCACCTCGGTCCTTGTCAGGAACCGACTCATTGCTTATCTTTCTCCCATTATGCGAATTCCATCCCTTGCAGTATTAACCGCCGTTTCCGCGGTTCTTGTCAGTTGTTCGAGTGTCGAGATGCCCAAGGGAACGAGTAAGGGGTATTCGTCGGTGCGGTTCGTGAAAGAGGGATCGGAACCGCTTCCGCAGTTTGCGCAGATCGATTCCGATGTGAACGGGATGATTCAGAATGCGATCAGGACGCGATTTCAGGACAGTGGTCTGGTGTTTCATTCCGTGGATACGGAAACCGACCTGGTCGTGACCTACCTGCTCATCATGCAGAACAATATAGGGACAACCGCGATCGAGGACTATTTCGGATATGGGCGCGAGGTTGAGTCGATCATTTCAGCGGCCCACGAAAAGTGGGTGGTCAAGGGGAATCAGGAAGACCGCTTTGAGGCGGGAACCCTGGTCGTCGACGTTCTGGAAACCTCAACCGGCAAACTTGTCTACCGGGGTTACGCCCATGGGGATATCAAGCGTGATGTGACCGACGAGGAACGCGCGGAGCGGATAGGTGGGGCCGTTGAAGAGGCCCTGCAACCGTTCTTCAGATAGGAGATCCGGCTACTCGATGATACGCCGGGACAAGGCGGGTTGAAGCGGTTGCTTCGTTTCAGTTTCCGACTTCTTCGATCTTAATTCCTAATATCCCGGCAAGGGCGACCACGGGAGTCCACCTACACCAACAGAACTCAATCTGAGAAGAAGTTTAGACAGGATTAACTGGATTGACAGGATAGGCTTCTGAAGGCTCTGAAAGGTCGGAGCAGGCGAAAGGTCGCTTTTTTCATCGTCAGAACCATCTGCAGTTCCAGATAAGGATCCTGTAATTCCTGTCTAAAAAAACCGGAGGCATGAGCACGTGTCCAAACCCTCTGCGGCATGCGTCGGGGGGTTAAGACGGTCTCTCAGGCACGAACTTCAGGGATACGCCGTTGATGCAGTAACGCAGGTCGGTGGGTGTCTCATATCCTTCACCGGTGAATACATGCCCCAGATGACCGTCGCAGACCGTGCAGAGCACTTCGGTGCGCGTTCTTCCCATCGAGTTATCTTCGCGGGTGCGGACGTTTTCCGCGTTGGCCGGATCGTAAAAGGACGGCCAGCCGCAATGGGAATCGAATTTCTCTTTCGATGAGAACAACTCGGCACCGCAGCCCCCGCACACGTAGGTGCCCGTGCCCTGTTCGGAGAATTCCCGGTAGGCACCTTCAAAGGGCTGTTCGGTGCCCGCTTCACGCAGCACACGATATTGCTCCGGGGTCAGCGACTCACGCCATTCCTGTTCGGTCTTTCTGGTCTTGGGGACGTGCTTGGGAGTGATATCCGACATGTGGCGAATGAAATCAGGCACCATCGATGTGCAACATTTCAATATATTTTCCTCACCGATACGGCTCGATCAGATCGAGGAAGTCGTCGATGTCTGCCTGATCCTGCATATCCGGCATGATGTAGATGCCCTTGTTGCCGACGGCGTCCAGGAGGGGTTGAACCTCGTCCTTTCTTACCCCGAGGGTCTGAACCGATTTACCCGCCGCGACGATGCGCCGGTACATCTCATGCCACCGAGGGTGGCCGCCGCCTTCGATCCCGCTCTGAGGGGTCCATTCGATCGCGTCGAGTGCCTCGATCTCCAGCAGGGCGTCGAGGTGGCACATGGCCTGGGTGCCATCGAGGTGATACATCGAATTGTCCAGCCACTCGCATTGCTCGGTGAGACCCGGAACCACGAACCGGTTGAACATGGCGGGTGAGATCATGGCAGCCGCATCGCACTGGACCTTGGCCGTCCTGCCCGGACCCCAGAGGCTAAAGGCGCCGAAGGCTGAACCTCCGTTTGGGTCCTTGATTATATCGTAGATCCGCTCATAAGCCGCAAACCAGACCTGGTTGATCTCCAGCACCCGTTCTTCGACCCATCCCGGTCGCTCGACCAGGTCGATCAGGAAAGTCTGTGGATCGCGCAAAGCGGCCAGGATGTCGATATTCTCCACCAGGTCCGGGCAACCAACGAGGTATTTGCCCCGGCCCAGTTCGGCGCACGCCTTGAGCGTCGCTTCCGTCACCCGCCACCATCGGTTGGACGGGTCGAACCGGTAGGGCGGCAGACGTTCAGGTTCGGGATGGTCTTGGATCGACGGTTTGAACCAGACCGTGTCCGGGGAGAATCCGGGCTCGGAGCCGATGAAGAGGGCCAGGGATCCGGGTCCGATGTTCGTATCGGAAACGGGCAGGACATCGGCTGGGAAGATCGATCGACTCAGCGACCAGTGATTCAGTCGGGCCCGTAGAACCGGGCTTGCATAGCTCTCCTCGATCGAAACCGGATCGCGAGGTCTCTCACAGACTTCGTGTACATGCTGATTCGTTTCGGGGGCCCGCCACACCCCGAGAATCAGGCCCTCATGATTCCACCAATCAATGAAGTTCTTCTTTGTATCCTCCCAATTTGCCTTCCACATGATGTCGCCGTGGCGAGCGTGTTTTCTGTCTATCGATAACAGGCCCGCATCGTCCCGGGTGCCCTACAGCACGCCGTGCTTGGTGAATACCTCCCTGAGCGTCTTGCCGGCCAGGAGGTCCTCCCGGCTCAGATTCTCTTTGTTCACTTTCTCCAGAGCCAGCGTGAAGGCCTCTTCTTCGACCGACTGCGGAATCACGACCACGCCGTCGTAGTCGGCCACGATCCAATCGCGGTGGTGAACCAGGACGTCGCCGCATCGGATGGGCACATCGATGGCCATGACCCGGCCACGGCCCATCGAGTCCAAGGGGCGGATGCCCGCGCAGAATACCGGGAAATTCATCTCGACGATCTTGATCACATCGCGGATCCGGCTGTCGCACACGCATCCCACCGCGCCGTTCTGCTTTGCCACTGTGGTCATCAGCTCACCCCAGGGCGCATTGGAACCCGCGAAGTCAGTTGAATGGACGACCACGTCGCCCTTCCCAAGGCTGTCCATAAACTCGATCTCGAGCCCATAGGGATCCTCCTCCACGATATAGTCGGTCTCCATCCAACGCACGGTCCGGGCCCTGCCGACGAAGCCGCAGCGGTTCATGTCGGGCAGGATGGGGCGCATCCGATGATGCATCGCCTGCTGTCGATGGCCGAGTCCGTCGAGGATGTCACAAAGGGCGGCAACGTAGAGATGCTCGGTGGTGAAGTGTCGGATTTCGTCGTCGGTCATGGGGATCTGCCAGAGGGGCGAGTCTTTCTGGATCGGAGGGAATGTGAGGATAGCCTGCGTGCGGTGCGAGGTGAAATCGACGGGTTGACGATTTATGAGACAGGACACTAGATCGGGATCATGAACGAATCGACCCTGCAGGTGAGCCTTCCGCAAGAACTGCCGATCACGGCCGAGTCGGACGTGATCGTGGTCGGAGGCGGCCCCGGCGGTATCGGCGCGGCGATCGCGGCCGCCCGGGAGGGCGCCGGTGTCCTGCTGATCGAGCACTACGGGTTTCTCGGCGGCATGGCCACGGCCGGCGAGGTCAACCCGTTCATGCCCAATCACGTCAACGGGGAATCCCTTGATCAGGGCATATTCGAGGAGTGGCTGGACCGGATGCGGGTCTACAATGGCGTGCGGGGCACTTCCCGGGTTTTCGATCCGAACGCGGCCCGCCTGGCGGCCGAGGATCTCTGTATCGAGGCCGGAGTTGATCTTCTCTATCATCATCGTGCGGTGCACGTGGAGACCGATGACCGACACATCCAGGGCGTGGTCCTCCACTCGAAAGGCGGGCTGACCGTGGCCCGGGCAAAACAGTATGTGGACAGCACGGGCGACGGGGATCTCGCCGCCCTGGCCGGTTGCGCCTTTGAATACGGCTCGGAGGACTCGGGCCATGCCCAACCCATGACGCTCTGCTTCAAACTGAAACTTGACCCGGCGGATCTTCCTGAGGGTGGGGGGGAGAAGGACCTGTATTCCACGCTTCGATCCGACATGGGTCGTGTTCAGGAGGTCTATAAGAAAGCGCAGGCCGATGGTCGTATCGAATGTCTGCGTGAGAACGTGCTCATCTTTCGCGGCGTGGATGCGCGGGTCGTTCATTTCAACACCACCCGGGTAATTCACCGGGCGGGTATCAAGGGCGCCGAATTGTCCGCTGCCGAGATCGAAGGCCGCCGCCAGCTTCGCCAGATCGTCGAGGTGCTCAGGGCCGAGGTTCCGATTTTCCGCAACGCGAAGCTGCATTCCATCGCCCCGCAGATCGGCGTCCGGGAGTCGAGGCGCATTCTCGGCCGGGCTTATGTGACCCTGGATGATTATCGGGCCGGACGTCGGTTTGCCGACGGCATCGAACGCGTCAATTACCCGGTCGATATCCACAACCCGGACGGCACCGGGACCACCTTCCTCGATATGCCAAAGAATATCTGGTACGAGATACCCTTCGGATGCCTGGTGCCGCGGGATATCGACAACCTTGCCATCGGGAGCCGCTGCATCTCGGTCGATCACGGGGTCCATTCGAGCGTCCGGGTGATGCCGCCGGTGTGCTCGCTCGGCCAGGCGGCGGGCACGGCGGTGGCGATGGCGGTGGCCGGAGGTGTCGATGTCGCCGCGGTGGATGGCCTGGAAGTCCGGCGGCGCCTGATCAGGCAGGGTCGAAACCTGCCGCCCTTTGATCCCGAGAATCCGCTGACCAATCCCGGGGCCCAGTCGGACAGGATCGGAAAAGCAGGTTCGCTCTCAGCCTGAGTCAGCCTCCCATCTCCATCTCGAACGCCATCCCGAGAATTGAATCGGGGTCTTTCGTGATCTCAGCCGTGCGTTCCTCGACTTCGTTGAATGGCACCCGGTGGGTGGTCAGCGCCGTCACATCGATCTTCCCTTCAGCGACCAGTCGCAGGCAGAGATCCACGTTTGTGCGGGTCGTCCAGCGCATGAAAACCGGCGGGTAATCCCCACCGACCTCCCATTCGTCATCATGATAGCCCGGGCCTGTCCGCGACGATCGGCGCACATCCATATTGGTAAGGGTTTTTCCGAAGGCGAACTTCCCGCCGCCGACCAGAACGACCGTTCCCTCCGGATGGGTGTCGGGTGATACCTTCATGCTGGCCTCGAGGGCCTCGTAGGGTTGGGTCGCGTCGCCGCCCAGGGCGATGAATCCGATGTCCAGGCCCGCTTCGCCGGTCAAGGCACGGGTCCGGGCAACGAGGTCGCCGTCTCCGACCCTTATCGCCCCGTCGATTCCCCACCTGCGTGCGATCTCAAGGCGATGCTCAAGGGTGTCCCAGCCGATAACGGTGGCGCCGGCGAGTTGTGCCAGGCGAGCGGTCAATTGCCCGACCAGTCCGAGCCCGGCCACGGCGACGTAGGCACCCAGCTCAACCTCGCCCCGTCGAATCGCGTGGAGGGCCGTGGCCAGCAACATGGCGTAGGCCCCTTGCTCGAAATTGAGGGACGCAGGGAGGCTGAAGACAAGGTTGTGGGGAACGACCGCGAAATTCGCGTGTTGGGCCTTGCCTCCACCGATGGCCGCGACCCGGTCTCCAGGCGAGAATCGCGTCACCCCTTCGCCCACCGCGACCACCACGCCGGAATTGGAATAGCCAAATGGTTTTGGCTCGGTGTCCTTCCCGGGGCTTTCCTGCAGGGTGCGCAGCGCGCGCCATCCCCCGCTCAGTTCGCTCCCCGGACTGACCAGGGACCCGCCGACCGCGATCAGGACCGTCCCCGGTTTGAGCTCCGGCATGGGCTGGCGGATGCGGCGTAATTGGCCGTCTCCATGGACGGCGATGACTTCTCGGGTCGGTGGGATTTTCATTGTTGGATATCTACTGGATCAGCCCGCTGACAGCAGGGACTTGAGAAAGGCGATGTCATCCTGAATCAAGGGAAGCACGGGATCTCCGGAGAGAAATTTTCCGTCCGGGTCGTGATACTCGGCCGTCAGGCAGAGCGGCCCCTGGTAGAAGTGCTTTCGCAAGGTTGAGACGGCCGTGGCCCACGAGGTCAGTCCGCCCCTTGCGGTCGTCCAATGCGTCTTCCAGGTTTTCACGCCGTCCTCGTCCTCGTTGACCACGCGGTGGATCGCGTTTTTCAGATTGACCATCGCAAGCCGGGGCGAGGCCACGTCGATTGCGATGGGCTCAGGTTCGCCGGCCAGCGCCGTATGGCCAAGGTCCAGCACGGCGCGGACACATGCCGGGTTCAAGGGAGCAAGGACGTCCATCAGGCCGACCGCACTGCCGACGAAATCGCCGGCATGGTTTTGCAGCCCGATCACAACCCCCGTCTCCCGCAATAGGGGCGTCAGACTGTCCGCCGTCTCTTGAAACTTTGCGACCGAAACCCGATATCCCCGCGCAAGGTCTATTCGGAGCATGACCCTCAGGATGGGAACCTCCGCCGCCGCACAGGCGCGGACGGCCGCCTCATCAAGATCGCCGGCCACGCTGACGATTTTCAGTCCTCGATCCTTGAACACCCGTTGTGCCTCGGGCAACGTCTCGAGGGCGTCTTGCGGTTCGACCTGAAACCCGGGCCGGACGGGCAACTCGATGCCGTGGAGTCCCCAGGAGGCCACCTGGTCGGCGAGCGCCTCCAGGGTCAGTGTCTTCCAGGGCTTGGTGAATACGGTGAGGACCGGATCAATGGCGGGCTGGTTCATCGGTGGATCAGGTCTGGTTTCCGGTTTTATTGCGGTGGCCAATCCAGATCATGGATACACTGACCAGAGAGATGACGGCGGCAAGCACGAGGATGGTCAATCGACCGGCGGCCTCGTTCGGAAGGGCCACCATCAATCCCACGAAAAGCCCCACCCCGAGTCCGAGTCTTCCGAGGATCGTCAGCTGGCTGGCATCGTTGGCCTCGCCGACTTCCCTGGCGAAGTCGATCGGCGTGTGCATGCGACGGAAGAACTCGGTCACGCCTTTTTCGCGTTCTTCCGGGAGTCCACCGGCGAAGGGCAGGGCGGCCAGGAAAGCGCCGGTGCCGGTGCAGAAGACAGCGAAGAACTTCATCTGGAAGGTCCACTCGGTTTCGAAGAGAGAACCACTGAAAAACCCGAGAGTGGATGGCACAACCGCGCAGCCGATGGCCGCGAAGGCGATCCATGACGGTGTTTTCCTTACGAACAACCCCCAGAACATCGGAACGGCCATCGGTGTCGCCACCAGCGCCCCCATATCGAGCATGATCTCAAAGATGCCCTTTCCGTCCTGTTGGGAGAAGTAGATGGCCAGCAGGATGACGATCAGTCCAAGTGCCAGGGTGATCCATCGCGCATATTTCAGCTGGTTTTCTTCCGGCGACGGCTTGCGACCGCGCCATCGACACCAGTTTGGATAGATGTCGCGGATCAGAATGGCGGCATTCACGTTCAAGCCGGTGTCCATCGAACTCATGGTTGCGGTCAGAATGGCCACGATGATCATCCCGGTCAGACCGCTGGGAAGCATCTGGAGACTGGCCACGGCGTAGGCGGCTTCAGCCGGCTTGGCAATCGCCGTCGCGAGGACTTCATTCGAAAAGAGGAGGCGCGCCGTCATTGGCGGGATGAACCAGAAAACTGCCCCGAATAACATCAGAAACATGGCGAGGAGCGCCGCCTTGCGGGCGTTGGCGCCGTCCTTGACCGAGAAATAGCGCGGGGCGGCCTGCAGGGTATTATAGGTGATGACCTGTTTGAGCATCATCGCGCTCGCCCATCCCCATGTGAAAGCTCCCGCGAATCGCCCATAGGGGTTGATCACCTGGTAGTCGCTTTGGAGGTTCTGAACCTCGATGGCCTGCAGAAGTCCGCTGAATCCACCCAGTTCCTTCAGGCAGAGAATCGCCACCAGGATGGTCAGAGGCACCAGGATCAGACCCTGAAGGAAATCGGTGGCCATCACCGCCCAGCGACCGCCGGAGGTCGAATAGAACAGCACGACGATGCCGACCACGATGATCACCGTTTTGATGTCATAGCCGAATACAGCGGAACAGAAGATGCCGAGCCCATAGAGATGGAGCGAGGAGTAGAGCAGCCGCATCGGCACCAAGGTGAACGCGTAGAGCTTCTGGGTGCCGGGACCAAAACGCAGATTGATGATCTCCGGCGCGGTCGTGGCCCGCAACTGCCGCAACCAGGGACCGGTGAAGAGAAAATTGACGAAGAACCCCAGCGCATTGGCGAAATAGATCACCATGACCGAGAAGCCCGATTCGTAGGCGACCCCGGCCGCACCGGTGAAAGTCCACGCACTGAAGAGACTCATGAATACGCTCGTGCCCACCAGCCACCAACTGCCACGGCAGCCGCCCCTCAGATAGTCACTCGTGTTCTCGTTGAACCGCTTGAAAATCCATCCCACGAGCATGAGAAGCACGAGATAGGCGGCGATGACGGCGTATTCAATCCAAGTCATGGGCAGGGTTTCAGGGATGGGGCATGATCGTGAATCGACCCGGACAGAGGCCCGGCTCCAGATGAAGACGATTGACGGCTGATTCCGAAACTGCAATTTATAATTATAAAAACATCCCTGGATATGAAAATCAGCACCTTTCGATTGACCCCGATCGCTCTGACCGACCCCCCGTTGCGGGCCGCATCAGGCCTCCATGCGCCTTTTGCCCTCCGCCTGATCCTCGAACTGATCGACGGGAACGGGGTGGTTGGGATCAGCGAATCTCCGTGTACGCCGGCCATCGAGCAAGCCTTGGAAGCGGTTGGCCCGATCCTGGTCGGAGCGGATCCATGCCGCTTTGTGCCGTTGCTGCTCGAGGTGGAAGAGAGCCTCGGACAGGGCAGGGAAGGCGCCCGGGGGGACGCGCCCTGGGATCAGCGGGTCCTGGTCCATGTCTTGAGCGCGATCGAAGTGGCGTGCCTGGACCTGGCTGGAAAACAGCTCGGTCGTTCGCTGGGCGATCTTCTCGGTGGCCGGGTTCGTGACCGGGTGCCGTTCGGCGCCTATCTTTTCTACAAACACGAAGGAGCGGGTGGTGCCCTCGAGTTCGGGACGGATCCTGAAGCCACCGGGTGGGCGGAAGCACGCCAGAAGCCGGCCATGACGCCCGACGAGATCGTTGCCCAGGCCGTGTCCATGTGTGCGGCGTTCGGCTTCACCGGAATCAAGTTGAAGGGCGGCGTGCTGCCCCCGGGGGAAGAACGCGATGCGATGATCGCCCTTCGGGATGCCTTTGGCCCGGACGTGCCGCTCCGACTTGACCCGAACGGAATCTGGAAGGTGGAGACTTCCATTGAAATCGGGAAAACCCTCGAGGGCGTGCTCGAATACTTCGAGGATCCCACCCGTGGCCAGGAGGCCATGGCTGAAGTGCGCCGTGCATTGAAGATTCCCCTCGCGACCAATATGTGCACCACCTCGTTCGCGGATCTGCCTTCCAGCGTTCGACTCGGATCGGAAGACATCATCCTGAGCGACCATCATTTCTGGGGCGGTATTCGGCCCTGCATCGAGTTGGCAAAGCTCTGTCAGGTATTCGGCCGCGGTGTCTCCATGCATTCGAATTCCCATGCCGGAATCTCCCTGGCCGCCATGGTCCATCTGGGCTCCCTGATCCCGAATCTGGATTACGCCCTCGACACCCATTACCCGTGGCAGTCCGAGGAGGTGATTTCCGAAGGTCGTCTCAGATTCGTGGACGGGCATGTCGCGGTTCCCGAAGGACCCGGCCTTGGGGTCACGCTCGATCGGGATGCCTTGGCCCGGCTTCACCAGCAATACCTCGATTGCGGCCTGACTGCGCGGAACGACGCGGTTGAAATGGAGAAGGTGGAGCCGGGATGGACCTTTCAGAAAATCCGCTGGTAACTACGCGGGGTCAGCATCGGTCCGGCCGCCTCGCTGAGGTTTGAAAATGACTCTGGTATTGGCAAGCGCATTTGTGAGACAGAACACTTGTTCTCATAGTCTCATAAGATTGGACCAAAAGCTTTTTAAAAGTATGTATACCAATGGGTTACGTAATTATATAGTGGGGATCATAAGACCACTGGAAGTGAGGATCGGAGAAATACCTTTTTTCTGCCCACTAATCTGCACGAATCACCACCAATCTAAGGCTACTGCTGGGTTTATTCGTGGTGATTCGTGGTGATTCGTGCAGATTAGTGGGAGATTCTTCCAATCTCTTGAAACGTTAGGGTTGTGGAACCCCAAAATTAGTTCTTTCACTGCGATGAGACGGGCACAGCAGGATTTAAAGGAGGGGATTTGGATGAGGGCTCCAGTTTTTCTTTTGAACAGAAGAACGCTACCGAGTCGAAGACGACCTGACCACAAGAGCCCAAGGACACCAAGGGCTGGATGCTCTGGTTGAATCCTGAGGGCTTTCTCTCACGTGGCATTAGGAATTGGATACAGGATTGGGGCTCTGTTATGAATGTGTCGCTATGGTCGGTACATCGCTTTGCTTGTTGAGGTGCCACATCGTTCGGTAGTGGCGGTTTGACCCGCCCCGAAAAAACGGGAATCCAGTGGTGGTATAGACGGTGCAAACCATTCGGTTCGAAATGGGCGGTGCCAAAACCCCCGATCGCAATTAATCGAATCGAACCGGTCATTTCACTTCATATACCTCCACCAACGCCACCCCGGTCCGGTCATCAACGCCCGATACTTGAACCGTGTAAGTTCCGGGCTCAAGCCAGGTCAGCATCGATGCGTCCTTGCTGCCCTGGATCAATCCAAATGCACCCACGGCAGCCGTGGTGGTTGCGATGTCGGTCGCATCAGGATGATCTGACCAGTTGTCATTGGATGCCACCCAAAGCGCCTCTGGTGTGGCGTTCTTGTAGATCCGCAGATACGGATCGGACAGTGTTCCATCGACATTGAAGTCAGCGAGTCTTGGCCCGATACCGCGGACCAGGACCTGCTTGGGCACATCACCCGCTATCACGAAGCCGGCAATCAGGATCTTGCTGTCGGTCCCCACCTCGCCACGAGTCGAGATATTGGACAGGTTGCAGGTAGAGATCAGCGGATCGAGATCGGCGTCATAGAGTTCCACTAAACCCACGCCCGTCCCATCGAGCCCGGAAACCTTGGCTGTATAGGCTCCTGGCTCCAATGCCATGTAGATGGCCGCATCAACACTCCCATCCTCAAAGGGGAAAGCACCCACTCTTTGACAGATGCCGGGAATATCCTCGGATCGCAGGCCCCATGTTTCGTTCGCAGCAATGGAAGGAGTCGCCGGGTTTGTGTTACGGAAAAGTTCGAGTTTCGGATCGGTGCACACGCCGTTCACCCACTGCCCAAGCGTTGGCCCGATGCCTCGGATGAGCACGTCTTTCTGCCCCGCGCCCTCCAGAACAAAGCCCGCAATCATGATTTTCGTGCCCGTGAGGATCTGACCACGGGTGGAAATGTTCATCAGTCTCTCGGTATCGTAGGGCGGCGCCTTGATACCGAGAGTGACCGATCGGCTGGTAATCGAGTCCCCACCGGCGGTGACGGTCACTGTGTATTGCCCCGATTGGGCTGCCTGAACATTCGAGAGAGTGAGGGTCGAACTGTCGTTACCAACGATGGTGTCACCGAACTTCCACTGGAAGGTCTCACCCGGAAATCCACCGGTCAGGACCGTCAATGTTGCCGATGAACCTGGTTCGACTGTGTAGCTCTGAGGGGGTTGGCGGATCTCGAGGACAGGTTTGGGCGGTTCACCCTTCAGCGCCAGGCTGTGCCCATAACCTGCGGCAATGGCGCTATAGGAATCGGCGGCCGGAACATTTATCTGACCGTAGGTGTTGTCTCCCCATCCGACGATCGAGCCGTCGCTCTTCAGCGCCAGACTGTGATGGTCGCGCACGGCGATAGCGACAAAGTCATGGCCCACAGGTGGTATCTCCTGACCGGAATCGTCCCATCCCCAAGAGACGATTGAGCCGTCTCTCTTCAGCGCCAGACTGTGCCGATCGCCCGCAGCAATCGCGACATAGTCGGTCCCGGCCGGCGGGATTGCCTTGCCGTAGCTGTCATCTCCCCATCCGACGATCGAAC
>Ga0164313_10000078_pt1 | contig 59119 bp, 51 predicted proteins | sample GuaBasSedimGuay4_FD_113735 | JGI IMG/M metagenome (GOLD analysis project Ga0164313, IMG submission 113735) | Subseafloor sediment microbial communities from Guaymas Basin, Gulf of California, Mexico - Guay4, Core 4569-4, 0-3 cm | ecosystem: Environmental > Aquatic > Marine > Hydrothermal vents...
GGGTAAAAGATCTGAATCAGTGTTTCCGGCGTGACTTCAGCCTTGAGAATAACGCCGGTATCGATATAGGCCTGGAGTGAATCCAGCCGTGAAAAAACGATCAAGCCGCCATATTTCCGTTCGGCTATCCTGCGGGCAGCGCGGACTACCTGCTGGATAATCCTGTCCATCTCCGAGGAATATTGCCCGTGAGCTAAGATGGAGCCAGTGCGGCCGATGCGTTCCAGCACGCGCCTGATCTCCGGAGCAAAGATGACCGGAATAGCCAACAGCAGTGTCGGGAGCGTATTGCTGACCAACCATGAAGAAGCTGGCAGCACCCGCAAGCTGGACAATAAGCTGATAATGACTATCAGGAAAAGAACACCCCGCAGCAAGACCAGCGCCTTGGTGTCTCTGAGCAAATACAGGACAAGAAACACCACGGTCGCAACAAGCAAGATGTCAATTACACTGAGCCAATTCGCTCGCTGAAAAACAAATAGCAAATAATTCCAGAGAATATTGGTCACTTCAATCTACCCGATGGTGAAATATGCTACTGCATTGGCCGTAAAACACGGTCCTTCCTGAGCTGTTTAAACAACAGGACCGTACCAGGCGGCATTGATTCCATGACTGCGTTTTGCCAGGCTTTCACCTGGAGGTCCTTGACTGTCCGAGCCTGGTATCCCAGCGAGCCCCATAAATTCTCGTGCTGGGCCAGGGATGGCGGCAGGAATAGTAAGGCTGCCTCACTTTGAAGTTCCTTGGACGAGTCCTCCACAAAGCTCATCAGTGCCCCCAGGCCGTTCTGGAGGGCCAGCCCTTCGTTGAGCATCACGTCATCCACCCGGGTAATCAAATTCTCAACCTGCCAGCCCAACAACCCGATGATCTCCTCATCCGAGAGCAAGAGCATATAAGCCTTCTCGCCAAAGGCAGCCATGATGTCATCTTTGGTCATCTTCCGTTTCGACCTGCTGTGCTGGCTCATATACGCGGCAATCTGCTCCGCGGATTCTGGTGTTGCTCGGCGCACATCCAGCTTTCCATAGGATTTCCTGGGAGCGGGTTCAAAACCAGGTTCCTTCCGAGTAATCACCTGCCAGGCATCATAGACCTGTTTCCAGGTCTTTTCGAAGGTGCCGGTGTTTTCTATAACCACGTCCGCCTTGGTTAGTTTCGCGGTTGCTGGCAGTTGGGCATTGACGCGATCTTCAGCTTCTCGCCGGGTCAGGTTGCGCTTGTCCATCAAGCGCTCCAGCTGGAGATCCGTGGAAGACATCGTTACCCAAACCTGGTCACAGAGCTGATGCAAATCGGATTCCAGCAGTTTGATGGCCTCGATAACAACGATCTGGTTATTGGTTTTTTTAACCAATACATCAAGGGCCTGTCGAACCAAGGGGTGTATGATCGTTTCCAGGCGCATCATCGCATCTGGGCTCTTAAACACCAGGTCGCCCAATTTGGAACGGTCAATTTCACCATTTGGGCCCAGCACCCATTGTCCAAAAGTATCAATAACTGGCTGAAAACCTGGAGAGCCCTTCATGATGGCGCGGTGGGAGAGAACATCTGCGTCAATGCCGTAGGCACCCAGATGTTCCAGCATTTTACGGACCACGCTTTTCCCAGTGGCAATATTACCCGTTAACCCGATGGCATATTTTCCACGCCAGGCACTCATGCTCCCTCCTAACCGATTTGGCATATCGGCCTTTGCATTCTACATTGTAGTCTGGGGCGGGTAGAATGTCAATTAAATCTTACAGGTAAGACTTAATATTTACGGCCTTCAATGATATTCTTTCATTGAAGGCCGCTGATAAAACAGGAATACCTAGAAGAATTTTTCCGCAAAATGGCAGGCTACATAATGGCCGGGTTTGATCTCTCGCAGCGGGGGTTCCTCCTGCCAGCAGATCTTATCAGCATACTGGCAGCGGGGATGGAATCTGCAGCCAGCCGGCGGATCCAGCGGACTGGGAACATCTCCCTCCAGAATAATTCGTTCCTTTTTTTGGGTCGGATCCGGCAAAGGGATGGCTGACATCAAAGCCTGGGTGTAGGGGTGGAGGGGGCTGTTGTACAATTCCACCCGAGAACTGAGTTCAACTATCTTCCCCAGGTACATTACCGCAACCCGATCGGATATATGCTCCACAACGGCCAGGTTGTGCGCTACAAATAAGTACGTTAAGCCAAACTCACTCTGTAATTCCTTGAGAATATTCAGCACCTGGGCCTGAATGGAGACATCCAGCGCGGAAACAGGCTCATCCAGGACGATAAACTTGGGGTTGAGTGCCAGGGCGCGGGCAATACCTATTCGCTGACGCTGGCCTCCCGAGAATTCATGAGGGTAACGGTGAGCGTGATATTCTTCAAGCCCCACATTTTTCAGCGCTTCCAGAACAAGATCCACCCGCTCTTTTTTAGTGCCAATCTGATGGATCTTCAATCCCTCAGCTATCGATTCCCCAACTGGCAGCCTGGGATCGAGAGAGGCGTAAGGGTCCTGAAAAACAATCTGCATCTTACGCCGGAGAGCTTTGAGTTCTTTCGGGTCGAGTTGAAATACATCCACGCCATCAAATTCGACCGAGCCGCTGGTTGGCTCCCTCAGCTTAAGCATGGTATGTCCCACAGTGGTCTTGCCGCAGCCGGATTCCCCTACCAGGCCCAGTGTTTCGCCTTCCTTGATGGTGAAGCTAACATCATCCACAGCTTGAACCTGATCCACTACCTGGCGGAAAATCCCGCCAAAAACCGGGTAGTACTTGACCAAATTCTTGACAATGATCATGTCTCTGGCCTGCTGGTCGCTGCCGTTTGTTTTCTTTTCTGTCATACTCATCCTTATATCTCACCTCTAAGATCGGAGTCCAGAAGTACCAATTGCCCTCTGACCACACCTGTGTTCCTCGCGGTGTTAATTATTCTCCTATTCCTCAGGTTTGGTGACAATCAATCCAATTCCCAGATCAGGTCTGTGTAAATTCTTTGTTTCAGTGAAAAGGTACTTGCCGAAAATGGGGTCGTAGTTCCAGCCCTGGTAGCGAATAACCCAATGAGCGTTTGCGTTGTACATCCAGATCACAGGCACATCGTGAGGGATATCCTCTACTACGGTAATACCTGAGACGTCAAATCCAGCTTCTTCCAGCTTCGGTATGATAGGCTCAAGGGTGACAACCACTTCCACATCAAGGCCATAGGTTGATCGCAAATAATCCCTCAAGACATCGAATGTAACAACACAGTTGCATCCGATCATGTCATATTGGATATCGCCTACCGTTTCTTCCCCGGCAACATCATAATACCTGGCTACCATCAGCACATCCGCGGCGGCACAATCATTACTGAATGGCGATTCTCCTTCTTCCTGAGATATATACTCAAGTACTCTGGGTTCCTCAGTTGGCTCAATAACAGTATCTGTGGCCGCTACCGTACTTGTTGCAGATGGCATAATGGTTATTGTTGCTGTCGGCGGAAGCGGGGTGCTTGTTGCTAGCACAACAGGTGTTAGGGTAGCGGGCTGATCCGGAGCGGGTAGTCCGGAACATGCCCCCAGCAAAAAGAGGACCAACATGGCGCTTATGGCCAACAGAACTTGATGTTTTCTCAATCCAGGCATTTAATTCTCCAAGACGTCTACCGATGTAAGGTTGTGTCTCCTTTGATCATTATCCATGTAATTAAACTCGAGACAGCTGTCAAGGTCAAGGAAGCTCCCGCGATTGTCCTACGAAAAGAACTCACTCCTTTGGGGTAATAGATGCATCTTGATCTTGGTATAACCAACACCTAACTGTATGCCCTGGTTTTAGCTCAATTAAATCTGGTTCTTTTTCCATACAAATTTCCAGCTCATTATCAATTCTAGCCTGGCAGCGGGGAGCGAATTTGCATCCTTCCGGCAGCTCGATCAGGTTGGGCACAGAGCCCGGGATGACTGCCAGCTCGTCCTTAACCGCCCCCAGGATCGGGACAGAATCGATCAGGCCCTGGGTATAGGGATGCAGCGGTTCCTTAAAGAGCGGTACCACATCCGCCTGCTCGATGATCCGCCCAGCATACATCACTGCCACCCGATCAGCGGTTTCCGCGATCAATCCCAGATCATGGGTGATCAGAATGACCGAGGTATCTAGCTTATCACGCAATTCCAAGATCAAATCCAGGATCTGGGCCTGAATAGTAACATCCAGGGCAGTGGTCGGCTCATCAGCGATCAATAGTTTCGGCTCAAGAGCCAGGGCCATGGCAATCATGACCCGCTGAGCCTGGCCCCCTGACATCTCGTGTGGATAAGCGCTGGCCTTGCTCTCTGCATCTGCAATACCTACCAAAGAAAGCAGATCCACAGCCTTCTTCCAGGCTTCTTGTTTAGAAATTTCCTTGTCATGGATCTGGAACACCTCGGCAATTTGTGAGCCAACAGTAAATACCGGGTTGAGACTGCTCTGGGGCTGCTGGAATATCATTGAAATACGATCACCACGCATCTTGATCATTTCAGATTCAGCTAATTCCAGCAAATTCTCTCCTTCAAAGAAGATCCTGCCTGCAACGATTTTGCCAGGCTGGTCCACGAGTTGAAGAATCGAGAAGGAAGTCACGCTTTTCCCACATCCAGACTCCCCTACCAATCCCAGAATTTCACCGGGATAAACTTCAAAGTCCACCCCATCTACGGCTTTCACCACACCGTCAGAGGTATAAAAATAGGTCTTTAAATCCTGTACTTCCAGGAGCCGCTGTTTTTGTTCTACCACGTTTAGTTTCTCCGCAAGATAAGTTTATTCTTTAAGTCTGGGGTCGATTGCGTCACGCAAGCCATCGCCCAGCAGGTTGAACGACAACACCGTAACCATAATAGCTAACCCCGGGAAGAACACCAAATGAGGGGCGGTGAAAACCTGATTTCTCTCCGAACCCAGCATTGTGCCCCATTCAGGCGTGGGGGGTTGTGCGCCCAAGCCCAGGAAGGACAAAGCCGCCGCTTCCAGGATAGCTGCCGCAATTCCCAATGTGCCCTGAACGATCAGGGGAGGGATCGCGTTCGGCAGGATCCGGCGGAACAAGATATGCATGTGTCCTCCACCCAATGCCCTGGAGGCAGAGACAAACTCCTGCTCCTTAATGGATAGCACGCTCCCTCTGATCACCCGCGCATAGCGGGGTATGGAAACGATCGCAATCGCCAAGAGGGCATTTTGGAGACCCCTCCCCAGGACAGTAACGATGGCTATGGCCAGCAGCAGGGAGGGAAAAGCCAGCAGCACATCCATCACCCGCATGATGAGATTATCGACCCAGCCGCCAATATACCCTCCCAGAGCTCCCAGAAGTGTTCCCACGATAATCGCAAATCCAACCGTGGAGAACCCGATGAATAAAGAAACCCTGGTCCCATAAATCACCCGGCTGAACTCATCCCGGACATTCCCGTCCACACCCAGAATATGCTGGGGTTGGTCTTCCGGACATCCCAGCAAATGAATACAGGGAGCCTGCCTTTTACTGATATCCTCTTTGCCGATCAAGACTTCTTCCGGATCGTAGGGGGCAAGCAGCGGGGCAAAGATCGCCACCAACACCAGGATGATCAGTATTGTTCCGCCAATAATCGCTGAACGCTGACGGAAAATACTTCTTAATGTGACCCAGAACAAACTGTTGGATCGGTAGTCTTTGGTTTGAACCGCTTCCGGTTCGAGAGGGATAGAATCCATAAATATCTAGTCCAATTTGATGCGGGGATCAATAAAAGCGTAGGAAAGGTCTACCAGGAGATTGGCAATCACATACCCCACGGCAATAACGACCGTAAAAGCCTGCACAATGGGGAAATCCCGGGCGGTGATGGCTTCGAAGAGCATCCTGCCCACGCCGGCCAGCCCAAAAATCGATTCCGTCAATACGGCTCCTGCAAAGAGCGTTCCCAGCTGCAGGCCGATAATGGTGGATATGGGCAGCAGGGCGTTTCGGAAAGCATGTTTCAGGATCACCAATCTCTCCCGGAGTCCCTTGGCCCTGGCTGTGCGGATATAATCCTGCCTGAGGACCTCCAGCATACTGGAGCGGGTCATGCGGGCGATGATGGAGAGCGGAATGGTGCTCAAGGCGACTGAAGGAAGAATGAGATGCTTCAGCGTGTCCCAGAGCACATCCCACTCGCCTACCAGAATGGAGTTAAAAGTATAAATATTGGCGAAAAATTCCAGGAAATGATATTTAAATGTGCCGTCAACCACCGCCATGCCAAAAACCTCGTAAAACGGTGTCGGCATGACTCCCGCGGTCACTCTGCCAGAAGGCGGCAGGGCTATCGGCGTGCCGCGCAGCACCAGCGCAAATACATAGGCCAGCATGAGTCCCAGCCAATATACCGGCATAGAAACCCCGGTATTGGCGATTAACATGGTAATTACGTCTATAATTGAGTTTCGCTTAACAGCTGATAACACACCCAGTGGAATACCAACTAAAATTGCCAGGATTAAGGCAATCGCTCCCAACTCAAGGGTCAAAGGCAAACGTTCGATCAGAATGATCGTCACCGGCCGGCTGTAGCGGATCGATCGTCCGAAATTTCCCCGGGCAATATCCTTCATGTAAATCCAGAATTGGACTGGGATGGGTTTATCCAGGCCCTGCTCCCGGTTGAACCGCTCGCAGACTTCCGCGGTGGCTTTTTCACCGAGCATGGCTTTGCAGGGATCGCCGGGAATCGAGCGGGCGATCACAAAGGTCACGATCAGAATGCCGATCAAGACCGGGATGGAATAGAGAATGCGGCGGATAGTATATTGGGTCATAAATCACCACTGAACTAAAAAGGCACGGGACAGCACAAACCCACAGAACAATATTTGCGGATAGCGCTGCCCCGTGACTATTACATTACGGGACTAGATGGACGATTTTACTCTTCAGGAACGTTCATCAAGCCATCCCAGAGGTAGGAGTAGTACTCCCAGGCTCCGGTATTTCCAACGTGGTACGGGTTGGAGGCATCAATGCCGGCGCCGAACGTGGCGACCACGTCATTGGCATCCAGCATCGAACCATCATGGAACTTCACGCCTTCCTGCAGGGTGCAGGTCCAGACGGTGAGATCGTCATTAGCAACACATTCCTTGGCCAGGGCGGGTTCAGCGCGGCCTTCCGTGTTGTAGCGGTAGAGGCCTTCGAGAACCTGCTGGCAGGCGGACAGGCTTTCACCATCGGTCTCATCAGCACAGAATAGGCTGATCGGCTCAGCGTTCTGCATGAAGACCAGGGTGTCTTTGCCAGGATCGATCAGGCTCATAATAGGAGCACCAAAGGGGGGATTGTTGACACCTTCCAGGCTGGCTGTTGCAGCATAAGCTGCCGTGGAGTGTACCACAGGAATCATCGGGACCAATTGCCTGATGGCGTCGTTGGCTTCTGCATAGAGGTCCAGAGCTTCATTGGTATCCTGAATCTGGGAAGCTTCCACCAGGGGTTCATAGATCTCGGGGAAGACATCGCCAAACTGCGGGTTCTGCTCTGAGAAGTGAAAGTCCAGGAAGTTGGTGGGGTGAGGGTAGTCACCGGTCCAACCCAGCAGGTAGAAGCCGTCCAGGCGTCCGTTGGTGGATTCATCAATGAACTCACCAGATTCCATCACAATGACTTCGGCGTCAATGTTCAGGTTCTCTTTCAGCTGGGTCTGGATTTCAACTGCCACATCGCCCGGCCGCGGCAGGTAGTCGCGGTAGACATCGCGGTAGTAGATAGCGGTCTCGAATCCATCCGGATAGCCGGCATCAGCCAGCAGTGCCTGGGCTGCTTCCAGGTCGAAATCGTACCATTCTTCCCCTTCGCAGCCGCCAGGGATGGCGCAAGGGGTGAAGTGGGAGGCTACTTCAGATCCTGAGGGATAGAAGTTCTCCACAATGCGCTGGCGATCAATGCCCAGGGCAATTGCCTTGCGGACGTCCAGCTGATCAAAGGGCTCAAAGGTATTGGTCATAGCCAAATACATGATATTGGGTGCAGGGAGCGGCACAACCTGCAGGTCGGGGTCTGCCTCAACGACAGCGATGTCCTCTTCGGTGATGTTGGTGATGTAGTCCACTGTGCCGGACTGCAGCTCAAGCAAGCGGGCAGCCGATTCAGTTGACCATCTGAATACCAGGGTATCAGCGTAAGCAGGTTCGCCCCAATAGTCATCAAACTTTGTGTAGACGATGCTGTCACCGCGGTTCCAGGCTTCCAGTTTGTAGGCACCTGTGCCAACCGGAGCTTCCAGAATGTCTCCAGTTCCGCCAGTTTCAGCGATATACTCACTGGGCTGGATTGCAAAGACATTGAATGCCATCTTGGCGATGAAGGCGGGGTCCGGCTTGCAGAGCTGGAACTCCACTGTGTACTGGTCCAGCGAGCTTACCTTGAGGACTTTTCCACCGTAGTCGCAGTTTTCGGCGCCGAAGGACATGGGCTCAAAGACCAACTCTTCTCCGGGTTCTTCTCCGGGTTCTTCTCCGGGTTCTTCTGCTGCTTTGCAGGCGCCCAAGACCAGGGCTCCAATCATCAGCAAAGCGATTAATAGATAAAAGATTTTTTTTGACACTGTTTCTCCTCCTATTGAGAAATAGATAATCCAATATTTTGTTGTTGAGTTAATATATCACTGGGTTCTTATCACCTCCTTGAACATTGGGTCTGGAAACAGGATTCAAAATCAGTACTTTGATTAAATAATGGTGTTCGTTGAGTAAATTGAACGTCCGTCGATCTCATGTGCCAAATATAATTAATTTTCCCCGCTGGACACTGCCTTAAGGTATGCTGCAGTGTGGAATTCCTTTAGGAATATCCTCCGGGTATACTTATACAAATAATACGGCTTGGGATTTGATTATAAACAACTTTCAAATCTTGTCAACTTTATGTTACTCGGAAATACCTCATTGTGCCAGCAGTTGTTTGCTGCAATTTTATATCTAGACCAAAACCCACTGTACATAGAAGCATACATCCTCTCCAGGAATTTCAAGGGCGATTCCGGGATCATTGTCAAAGACATTATGCGGGATCCCGTTAACCCTCCCAGCGAGGGTTCCTGATACACACAGGAAGACCTCGCTGGTTATCTGGCAAATAAACCTGCCCTGCCTGGGGATCAATCCTCTGGGGCAGGTGGTATAAATCCCTCTTTCTCCATCAGGGAAGTCAGATCCTGGGAGCGTTTAATAGCTTTCAAGGCGCTTTCCAAGAGCTCGTCATAGGTCTTTTCCAGTTTGGCCACACCCTGCTCCTGGGCTTTCATTCCAACCGCGGCGGCTTCTCTTGCGAACACCTCCCAGTCGTCCATTGTGGGCAGGAGATGGTCCTCGTCGAGCTTGTCCCCGATGCTGTCAGCCAGGGCTTCTGCGGCAGCAAAACACATTTCATCGGTGATTGTACTGGCCCGGACATCGAGAGTGCCCCGGAAAATACCCGGGAAGCCCAGGGAGTTATTGACCTGGTTGGGGAAATCAGACCGACCGGTGGAGACAATTCTGGCACCGGCCCCCTTGGCTACCCAGGGCCAGATCTCAGGGATGGGATTGGCACAGCTAAAAACGATGGCATCCTCAGCCATGCCCTCCACCCATTCGGGTTTGATCACATCCGGACCTGGTTTGGACAAGGCAATCACCACATCCACTCCCCGCATGGCGTCGCCAATGCCGCCAGTCCGGCCTTCTGCGTTGGTGCTCTGGCACAGACGCCATTTATCCACGTACTGATCCTTTTGGGCTTCAATGTCTTCCCGATATTTCCCCAGAATCCCCTTGCTGTCGACGTGGAAGCACTGTTCGGGGTTCACGCCCCAGCTGTAGATCAATCGTGAAATGGCCACGTTGGACGCCCCGGTGCCGATAAAGGCGATCTGAATTTCCGCTTTCTTTTTACCGACAACCTTGAGAGCGTTCATCAAACCGGCCAGGGTAACCGTAGCTGTACCCTGCTGGTCATCATGCCAGACGGGGATCTCCGCCCTGTCTCTGAGTTCATCCAGGATCCGGAAGCATTTTGGCTGGGAAATATCTTCCAGGTTGATACCACCAAAAGAAGATTGGATCAGGAGGACTGTTTCGATAAACACATCAGGGTCTTTTGTATCGAGCATGATCGGTACAGCATCCACCCCGCCCAGGTATTTAAAGAGCAGTGCCTTGCCTTCCATAACCGGCAGCCCAGCCTTGGGGCCGATGTCCCCCAACCCCAGCACCCGGGTCCCATCGCTGATCACGGCAACTGTATTGCCTTTGCTGGTATGCTGGTAGACCCTCTCTGGATCTTTATGGATCTCCCGACAGGGAGCAGCGACGCCCGGTGTATACCAGATCGCAAAATCATCGATTCCGCGAACCGTGCATTTCAGCGTGGTCTCCATCTTGCCTTTGTAAAACGGGTGCAGCTTTAAGGCATCAGCGGCAGGTTTTTTGGCTTTTGCCAATAATTCTTCTACATTGATCTGTTCATCAGACATAGTACCTCCAATGTTGGCTATTAGGCAGACACTTCAGCGTGTAATGAGAAGTATCGTTCTCGTTTCTCATTATAGATGATTCGATTTTGGGATTAACCTTGCATTCATCCTCTCATGATATGCCTTTTAGCATGTGATTAGGCCTTAAAAGCAAGAACCAGGTCCCTCTCAGGACCCGGTTCCTGTCTGATATCAGCCAGGTGGGATTTTACTGTTCCAGGAAGGAATCGGCGTAAATCACCTTATTGAGCAGTACCTGGACGGATTTCCAGACTGCTACCTGCTCGGGATCATCCTCATCGATATCAGCCTTAGTGATTTCGCTCATCGCTTCGGTGGCATCATGGAGTTTTAAATAGAGCCTGCTCAAGGGGGTGCTTTCATCACGCTCTTCAATGATGCGGATGACCTCATTCTGCTTCTCGTCCAGAGGGTCAGCAATCATCATCTCCAGACCAGCGCCCATCAGCAGAGCGCAGTAGACCCGGTTAAGGATCGGCCGGGTTTCTTCTGGTACGGCATTGGACACATTTGAAAGTCCAACGGAGATAGATGGCGGCGGATCACCGGCAAACTTGATCGTCCTGACCGCCTCGATCAATTCTGGGCAGTATTCCTGGCAGCCAGACACTGTCAGTACCAGGGGGTCAATGATCAAATCCGGCATATCAATGCCTACTTCTATGGCCCGGGGGATGAGATATTCCAGAGCGATGTTAACGCGTTCGTCAGCTCCCACGGGGATGCCTTCTTTCTTCAGTGTCAGGGCGATGAGTTGGGCATCATACTTTTTTGCCAGCAATGGGACTTGTTCCAGCCGCTCAGCTTCCGCAGAAGTGGAATTGATGATCGGGCGTGCTTTTGTGATCACCTTGAGGGCTGCTTCAATCCCGTTCAAGTTGGTGCTGTCAATACACAGCGGTACGTCCACAACCTCCTGGACGATCTTTGTCATCCAGGGGAAGATCTCTTCCCACTCCTTTTTCTGTCTACCCAGATTAAGGTCAATGGCTTGGGCACCAGCCTCAACCTGCTGAATGGCGGATTTCTTGAAATATTCGGCATCGCGCTCTGCCAGAGCCTTCTTCACTCGGGGGGAAATAATATGAATATTCTCTCCAATGATGTACATACGGGTGCCTCCTCAAATCTTAGCTCTAAATTATGTTGATAATCATTAACTCCTGGGAAGGATTATTTATCCACCTTGATTTCCACTGACGGGAAAAGAGACAGATCGGTATGGGGCAAAAACATGGCCGAAGTGAAGGCATCGAAAAAGCGGTTATCTGCCGACAGTTCGATGTAGGTCATCTTGCTGGCAATCTCGGAAATTTCTGCCTTGTTCTTGTGGTCCAACAGCGCCAGGTAAGCCCCTTTGAGAGAGGTATTTCCCAGGAACTGGAATCTCTCCCAGGGCATATCCGGCAGCAAGCCGATCTGGACGGCTTTTTCAACGTTAATATATTGACCGAATCCGCCCCCAATCAGCACCTGCTCCACAGATTCCAGCGGTATGCCAACGCTGTCTCCCAGAACCGTGAATCCTGCGAAAATAGCTGCCTTGGCGCGCATCAGGTTATCAATATCCACCTCGGTCAGGATGATATCTTCTCCAATTTCCGTCTCTTCAGCCCAACTCACTACATATTCGCCCCCGTGAGATCCTTTGCGGATCCGGTTTGTATCCTTGGTAAAATCAAATCGGCCGCTTTTATTGATCACGCCGGTCATCAACATTTCCGCCAGCAGGGAGATCAATGCGCTGCCGCAGAGTCCTTTGGGTTTGCCCCCACCTATCACCCGCCAGGAAGCTTCCCAGGTGTCGGTATTGATCCAGACCTCGTCAATGGCGCCTGTAGTTGCCCGCATGCCGTGCAGCACACCCGCTCCCTCGAAGGCCGGACCCGCTGAGCAAGCACAGGTGACCAGCCACTCCCTGGAACCGAGAACCATTTCGCCATTTGTGCCAACGTCAAGGAATAGGGTGACTTTATCCGTTTCAGACATACCAGAGGAAAGCACACCGGCAGTGATGTCCGATCCCACATAACTGGCCACACCTGGCAAGCAAGTGACCTTGCCTGTCGGGCAGGTATTCAGGCCAGCTTCCCTAGCCCTCAATACCGGGATGTGGTTGGCCACCGTAATATACGGGGCCAGGCGGATGCTGGAAGGTGGAACTTGCAACAGCAGGTGGATCATTGTGCTGTTGCCGGAAATAACCGTGTGATAGATCTTCTCCGGACGGGTTTTCCCGCGCTTGCTGGCCAACCGCAGCAATTCATTGATCGTTTTCAGCACCAACTCACGCAGAGTCTGATCACCTGTGCCCTTACTGGCAAATATGATCCGGGAGATAACATCCTCCCCACGGGCTATCTGGGCGTTGTATTCCGATGCCTGCCCTTTCGGTTCACCGCTCATCAAATCCACCAGCATTACTTTGACCGTGGTGGTACCAATATCTACCGCCGCTCCCCACAGGGGTGCGTCATCCGCCATCAATCCGGGAAGCATATCGATCACTTCCGCTCTACCGTCAGTTTGGAATCCGTCTGGCGCGTAAAGAACAGCGGTGGCCTGCCACTTCCCTTCCCGCAGCACGACAGGAAGCTTCTGGAGGACCTCCAGAGAGATCTCTACTTCGCCCAGGCCGGTCTCCCCCAGGATGGTGGTCTGCACCCGGTCCCAATCACTGGTTTGGTCTTCCATGCTGGGCGGTTTCAGGCGCATTGGAACCCTGGAGAGGGTTTGGTCTCGATGGGGATCATACCCCTCGGGGACAGATACATCTGTGGCGGATTGCCCGGTAGTCAGGTGCTGCTGGATCATTTCCTGAGGAGGGACAATGACCGTCAAATCCCCCTCAACGATTGTCTGGCAGGCGAGGGCAAATCCCTGTTCCACAATCTCCTGGGATAGCCGCATGGTGCTGCGGCGGCGCACTTTGCCCGCAGTAACCTGGACTGCGCACTGGCCGCAGCGTCCCTGTCCGCCGCAAGGTTGGTTGATCTCGATACCAGCTTTTTCCGCTGCCGTTGTCAGCAACGTTCCGGCAGGGACTTCCACAGACTCTTCAGCAATATCGAATTTAACACTGCAAATCGTAGCCATAGGGTAATCCACTTGATAACGATAATAAAAGGTAGGGCCCTTCAGAAGACTGAACGGTTTCCCTACCTATCATTATAAAATAGAACTTTGCCTACTGCCTTCACCAGCCGGATCCTAAAGCACTTCTTTCATATAGGCGGGTAAATCAACAGCTTCCTTGGGTCCCACTTTGACTTCCCAATCGGGCAGTTCCTCTTCCAGTTCTCCAGACAATACCGCTGTATGCCCTGGTAAAACGATTCGTTTTCTAGTTACCTTCTCGTCAGCGTTGAATCGCTTGGCGTCCTTGGCGATGATCTCGGCATCGAACTTGCCTGCCGCCCAGGCGGTCAGCACACTCATGCCCTCAGAATCCGTCACCAGCAGCCAGGCCGGCATCCCCATGCTTTCCACTTCATTAGCCACACTGAAGTAGGTGATGCTGAAATTTGTCGTGACCAGGAAAGGATCTTCCGGACCGGGGTCATTGATTTCATAGATACCCGGAGTGACCTGAATGGGTTCCTGGGGGTCGGTGTAGATATTGGCGCGCAGAACCAGCAAGGCATAGGCATTGGCGGGGTCAAAGTTATCCAGCACAATGAAGCTGCTGTATTTTCCAATCGCCTGCATGGCCAGTGTTACTTCCTTCACCGGGTCGCCACAATCACCTGGAAAATTGATGATCGGGAATCCCAACGGGCGGAAATTTTCCTTTAGGGCCATCCGGCGTATGGTAGTGTTGGCGGTCAAGGTGCCGATCAGGCTCCTTTGCTTGGGGGCAAGCACTAGATCTTTCAATCCTTTGCCCTCCAGCTTTTCCGCCAGATCCACCATGGCGTCAATGTTATCCGCTTCTAGGGCCAGGGGCACATTGTGCTCCTTGGCAAGGTCTGCCATAGCTTCCCAGTTCTCGGCTGTGGCGCTGCACAGCAGTGGGGTTTCGTCCCCAGCCAGGTTTTCCAGACCGCTCTTCAACACCTCGGGGGAGCCAATCAAAATCAACGGCAGGGAGGTCGCTTCACGGACTGCTTTAACAGCGGCCCCGAAATCTCCACCCCGCCCCTGGACTGCAATCCCGCCCAGGGATAGATCCATGCCTACATAGTCCACTACATACTCGTCTACTGGTTTAACCTTGGCCTGGATTTCCGCGGCCGGCTGATCATCATAAACACGGATGAACAGGCCAGGAGGACTGAAAAATTTCTTGTTATGGCGGAAGAGAACGACCTCGTTTCCACCCTTGACCTCATGACCATTTGATTTGATGGTAATGGGGCGAACTGGCGGGGCAGATGCTTCTGCCAGCAGCGCAGCTGATTCCTCACTGACATAAGGGCATTTAGCAAGTTCTACCTGCTTGGCAGCCAGTTTCATAGCAAATGCCAGGCAGGTTGGAAATTCACATTCCTTGCAGTTGGTTTGGGGAAGCAGCTTGTAAATTTGAATCCCGGTTAGAGCCATACGATTTCTCCGTTTTCCTATTTATATACTTCTCGGATTGATTGAGGTGAGCCATCCATCACAGCTCACCTCAATCAACAACATTTACGCCATATCATTCATCAAATCGTCAAGTGCTTCTCTAGTCCGTTTGACACTTTCTGGGTGCCTGAGGACGATCAGATCCGCACCGGATTCAGCCAGCATCACAGACGTTGCGGTTTCCCAAGTGATGCCCCGTGTTTCCCAATCACCCCAGGCTTCCGGCACGTCATGGCCCACTTTCGATTCCTTGGTTTTCCAGCATTCCTCACCGGGCGTGACCATCATCGGGAACTGGGTCATCGAGTCGCCCTGTAAAGCAGCTATCCTGAGGCGTTCCATGACCGAATACCCATATTCAAAGCCATAACCCAGAGCGCCAGTGGTTGGATCCATCACGATGCTCTCTGCGGGCAGGCCCATATCCGTAATGAGGATGTTTAGCTGTTTGGCCAGGTTCACGTCCATGGCAGTCCGGGCCACTACCAGCTGGCCATCCGCCATCGCGGATGCTACGATCGTGCGGTAGTTTTTATCCTCACAAACACCCAGGAGGAGCTTTTCACCTTTGAAGCGGGCGGAGATTTCCACCAGCAGTTCATTATCAGGTTCTGGCTGCCCAGGCCCAAAGACGATCAGCGGCAAACCGCTGGCTTTAAGCACTTTATCAACAGCTTCTACAGCCTGTTCCTTCGTGGTGGGATTCCCGTCAGTGTCCGTCAGGGCTAGTTTCAGGTAAAGCACCTCAGCTCCGGCCTTTTCTGCAGCCTTGGCCCATTCGCCGGGATCGTTCATCACATCACCCCAAGCTTTCAGCAGAAGTTCAGACCAATCGTCCGGCCTGCGGCTGAAGATCTCGATGGCAATTACCGGTTTATGGGGAGTTTGGCCTTCAAAATGCATGTAAGGCATAGCGGTCGATCCACCAATTGTCACTGTATGGGAGCGGGTGCCGCCCTCTGCCGGGGTTGCGCCGAGGGTGATTTCCCGTACGACTCCATCCCAGGATTCCTTGGTGACTTTGGTCTTACTATCTGGCAGAAGCCAGGGGGAATCGCTGATCACGGGCGCACTCGGGGCCGGGGCTGGCGCTGGATATGCAGGAACCGCGGCCGGCACTACGGGCATCTCCAATCCTTCCACGCCGCCAAGTTCAGCCAGGGCCGCAATTAATGCCCGCCGTAGCATATTGACAGCGTTCTCTGCTCCAGCTCCCGAGATGCCCCCCGTCGGGACTGCTGCCGGGGCAGCAGCAGGAGGAGGAGCAGGAGCAGGAGCTTGCTCTTTCTGGGGAGGAGTCTCTGCAGCTTCAGGAGACGTTTTTGCAATCACAGCTTCAGCCTGGGCGATCACTTCTTTGCTTTCTGGTACGCTTTCGGGGATATCAAGTTCCTTCTCTTCTCGCTGCATGGTGGGCATCTCCAGGACCGGGTGGCCCTTGGATTTCACCCATTCCTGAAGCTCTTCCACTGTGGTAACCGTTTCACCATCAGCGATCTTATCGATCAAATCAGGAATGCCTTCCCGCTCGGCCACAGCCTGGAGCTCATCACGCATGCTTTCCTTGAGGTTCTTGCTCATCCAGACGATGCGTTTAAAACCACCATCTGCCGAGATGAATTTGGGGCTGAGCATGTAATATTTACCAACGCCCATCACACCGGGCGTCTGCACACCACCGCCGGCCATACCAGCCAGGGTGCTGAACTTCATGCCCATGGGTGTCATTCCTGTATCCTCACGGCTGACAACTATGACGCCTTCCACATCAGGGATGTACATCAAGATAGCTTCAAAACAGCCGCAGGCCGTCATGGGGTTTTCCATGATCGAGTACATGGAAACCTTGTCCACCACTCCGTGGGAGGCAGATTTGGTATAGTCGATCGTGCCTTGCCAGTAGCCAACTTCCGCATCGTAACATTCACCCAGGTCAATGGGTTGGTTTGGCCCCGTGGGATCAATACTGAAGGATGCTTTGCAGTCCAGCCAGTTGTAGGCTCCGCACAAACCAAGCCGCTCGGGGCTGACCACACAAACATGATCCGGAGCGAAGCTCTGGCACAGCGTGCAGGAGTAGAAAACTTCGACGGAGTCATCTGTCATGTCCGCCAGGCGTTTATTGCGGTAGTCATACGACTCGCGGGCAATTTCAAGCCACTTCTCCATCTCGTCTTTGTCCGTGTAAACTGTCACTTGCACCTTGTCGAGCACAGCGCCAAAATCTGCGTGCAGCCTGGCATGGATGATCTTGCCGAAGTGTTCCAGTGAGAACCCTTTTTCAGCAGCTGTCTTCGCAATCCTGATCCAGACGATATCGCGCTGGCCAATATGTTGAATTCCTGATGCGCCGTTGATAAAGTCATGTAACTGGCGCTCCAGAACCGGTTCAAAATCTTTTTCCATCTCCCGGCCGGCAACCTGGACGATCACGCCCATATCCATGGACCCGCCTTCTTCCAAATCCTCAAAGGTGGGGCCAACCACTTCAACCTTGCCGTCTGTGATCTCTTCTATATCTGTCATGAAAAGATACTCAAAGGATCGGGAGCCTTTCCCTCCAAATTCAACCCGCATGTCCGCCCGCCGAACAACCTCGCCCTCAAAGGCAGAGCCGTAGGGCACGGGCACCGGGACGTCGGTGATTTTGATCTTCACACCGCGGATCTGGATGCATTTCTGAACCAGCTTGGTGGCTTTTTCCAAATCATCTTTCCCGTCAATCTCGTTAAAAGGCATACTGACCACATGTTCGTAAGTAGTCACGCCGGTCGGCAGAATTTCCGGGATCACCGTGTCCGCAATGACCGGGAAACCAAAGTTGATGGCTCCAGCTGCTGCGGCATACTTGAGGTCATCCACCTCGCCCAGGGCCAGAACAAACGCAAAAACTCGATCGCGATTGTATTCTAAGATTGAACGGGCTTCTCCCGCTTTGATTCCGCCAAAAGTCAGCGCGGATCTGGTTGCAAAACCAAGAGCGTAGATAGCGCTGATCGTATCCGTCCCAAAGGGCACGGTGTAGGTGTCATAACCCAGATCAACGCCCTCTTCTACCAGCTGATCGATGATGCTGCGCCCGTTCACATTGCCAGAAAGGAAAGTCAAGATATTCCTTTGCTGGAGTTCTCGCACAATTTTGACGGCGACCTCATTGGATTTGGCTGCGCCAACAATGGCCGCAAAACCAGGCATGCGGCCGTCCACCAGCTGGATGCCCCAGGAGCGAAGTTGGATATCATCGATTGGACCGTTCATGCGTCCAGACATACCGAAATCTCGGTCTGAGTATTCTGTTCCGCCCCCCAATTCCAAACCCGGGTAGAGTTCAGGCTGCAATTGGTAAACGGTGCGAATGGCTTCAATGACCTCGGCAGCCAAGAGAGTGGCCATTCCGCTATCCAGTGTTTCTCCCAAATAGGGAGTCCACTTGGAATCTGCGGGGATCGGATGCAGCAATTTGCGAGCAATTTTGAGGACATCTGCCAACTGGTTCAGTTCGGTAATTTCCAGGCCCGTCATACCGTAGATCAGCGGTAAATAATACGCTGTGTTTGGAAACTCTATTTTGGTATTGGGCCCTTTTTCTGACAATGCTTTTTGAAGCATTGCTTCAGCTTCAATCACCAGTGCATTTGCTCCACGAACAGCCCGAGTAGCAATATACCTTGACATTATTTATTTCTCCTTAGTCAGCAACTTATCCATAAATTGCTTCACGACGATCTGCCACGGACAGAGATTCAATTTCGAGCATACGTGAATCTCCGCTTTCACCGAAGGCTTCCGGATCATAAGCCGGCAAACCTAATTCAGCCCGTTTTTTATCGATATGCGCAAGTGTTTTACTAACGATAGTGTCAACATCATTGATGAATTCCAACTTAGCACCGACTTTCTTTTCCCAACCAGTGCTGAGCAACTCCGGCACAATCAGGCTGTCTGGAACCTTGGGGTTGCTGGCCACGGGTGCTGTGCCCGACATGATAGTATACACACCTGAGGCCACCACGTAGGTAGCAATTGAGATCGCTTTTTCACTCATCCATTCCGGCGCTAACCCAACCACCGGGATCTCGCTGATATCTTCACCCAAGCCTCCTTCTTCAACAACCTGGCTTAATACCGTTAATATTCGGCTGTTATCCACACAGGAACCCATATGAAGGACAGGCGGTATACCAATCGCTTCACATATTTCCCTTAAACCCGGGCCAACCTGGTCCAGGCCAGCTTCTCCAACGAGCAAGCCAACTTTTGCGCTTGCGATTGAGCTGCATCCAGTTTCTACCAAGAGCACATCATTTTTGAGCAGCTCCCGGGCAATTTCCACATGCAGGTTATCGTGCTGTCCCCGGGGGTTGTTGCAGCCCACAATGCCTGCTAAACCGCGAATTCTGCCTGACATAACCGCATCATTGAGAGGTCGGAATGAGGAGCGGTAAGAGCCACCCAAGGCATAATTGATGTACTCGTGAGAAAATCCGGGGACCACTGGAGATCTGTGATCTGGAATCTGAATTTTTCCGCGGTTCTCATAGTTATCGATTGCCCTGCGGAGAATATCTTTGGCAATATCCAGCGCCTTTTTCTCATCGAATTCAATATGTGTGGCACCCTTTATTTTGACTTTCTTTGAGGTGGTGATGACTTCGGTATGAAAATTCTCGGCAATCCCAACCAGAGCCTGCATGATGCACTGCACATCCACAATCATGGCTTCCACTGCACCCGTCATAATCGCTAATTCCTGCTGCAGGAAGTTGCCTGCCGCAGGAATACCCTGCCTCATCAAAACCTCATTGGCGGTGCAGCAAATTCCGGAAATATTTATCCCTTTAGCTCCTGCCTCTTTTGCATAATCAATGATCTCGGGGATTTGCGATGCGACCACAATCATATTGCTTAAAGTTGGTTCGTGCCCATGGACAACCACATTCACCTGATCATCTTTAAGGACTCCCAGGTTGACTTCACCCAGAATTGGGGCCGGAGAACCAAACAAGATATCAGAGACATCTGTGGCGATTAAGCTACCTCCCCATCCATCACCAATTGCTGTCCGGAGGGCATGATCCAGTATATGCTCAGCATCTTGATCGTCACCAATATGGGTCCGGTGCAGGCATTCCACAATTTCCCGATCCACCCCTCTGGGCAAAATTCCAAGTTTCTCCCATACTTTCTGGCGGCTTTTCGGCGCCCGGGATAATGACACAACCACTCCCTGCTGCTGCCCAAACTGGGCTATATATAGATCAGCCAGGTCATTTGCAATCTCACTTGGGGAACGTCCTTCAATAGGAATGTCGTATTTAGAAGCCAGATCCCTGAGCTTGGCGACATCCCGCAGGACATACCCCTGGGTCTCGCCATTGGCCACCTCTTTAAGCGTAACAGCCATATCGCGACCATGATCGGAGTGAGCAGCCGCTCCAGCGGCGACCATGCGGATAAAGTTGCGGGCTTGAATTGTATCAGCCGTCGCTCCGCAGATTCCTGTTTGACCTTCCTTAACGATCCGACAAGGGCCCATGCTGCAGATTTTGCAGCATAAATTATCTGCACCAATGGGACAGGCCTTCATCTCATCGGCGCGGGAAAACGCGGTTTTCAGTCCTAATTCTTCGGCCCGAAGAAGCATTTCCTGGGACGCCGGATCAATAGAATATTCTTCTGGGGTTCGTTTTTTGCCTGCCATCATTAACTCTCCTCAGTCTGAGCTTCTGCTACATCGAGAACCCCCATACCGGGGATCGGCCATTGGGAACGACCTTGATAGCCTATAGTTTGCCCGAAACCAATAATATTTTTTGTCTGGGATGAATATGAAGTGTGGCGGAAGTATTTTTCTCCTTCACGCTCTGTTACAGGTGCTGATGATTCTATAACAATAGCCAATTCCCCACTGTAACCGGCTTCTTCCAGAGCGGCTTTTATATTTTTTTGGTTGGTTTTCTTAGTGTCGTAATCAATATCGACCACATGGAAACTACTGCTCGCGTATACCTCCTTTACGCCCTCTAATGTGAATAATATGCGTCTTACCTCCTGCACATGGTGATCTCCATACATCATTGGTAATTCTAGTGAAAAGTTCGCCATAATAACTCCTTTTCGTAATGCCGCACCTAAATGAAAAGAAGAACATCTCAACAGGCTTGCTGCGCCCAGAGAGTTGTTCCTCCCTTTAATTCCACGCCAAATTTACTCCCTTGATCTGGTTTGTCCATAAGGAATACCTGATACCGGTAAAATTGGAGGTTGTCTTGTACAGCTTCATGGCTGCTCAAGTAACAATTTCGCCCTAGCGTTATCATCTCATATGGAAATGTTTTTGGGTCAAAATCGGCTTTAACTTACTCAGATTAGTATACCAGTAATATGCGCGAATACCACTGCCTTAGGGTTCAATTTGAAGGACAAAACTCACCCTTTTTAGGTGACATTTATTTATTATATCTCCAAATTAAAGTACAGGTTTTGATCGAACCAGCTGCGGAGAAGATTGAAGGCGGACCTAATTGAACAGTAACCTCTCCAGAGTATTATGCCAGCTAATCCAGTCAAAAAAGGGGCGAGGACCTTATTCCTGGTTCTACTGTTTTGATAAATAATATGTAAGATGTAGAGAACGGCAGGAATCTAGATAGTAAAATAGTACAATATCCGGCTTCGTCTTTGGGGGCCGGGACTGGAGAATATTTAGCATGAGCACCAACACCCGCAATACCAATTATCTCCCTTTGATCCTGGTGGGAATGGGTCTTATGGTAATGATCGGGGTCGCTGTACTCTTGAGAGGTTTTCAAACGAAAGAGCAGGAGCAATTTAACTCCTTGATCCTGATTCCTATTGAGATAGATCAGCCCGCGCCCGAGCTTACATTATTTGATCTGGACGGCAATCATGTAGCTCTGTCCGACTTTGTAGGCCAGGTTGTGCTGCTGAACAACTGGGCTACCTGGTGCCCGCCTTGCCGCCAGGAGATGCCTGAATTCAGCGCTTACTATGACAAGTACAAAGATGCGGGATTCCAGGTACTTGCAGTTGAAGCCGGCCAACCTGAAGATGAAGTCCGCGCATTTGCCGAAGGGCAAGGGCTGGAATTCATCGTTTTACTGGATCCGGAACATCAATCCCAGGACACGTTCCAGCAGCAAACCCTCCCCAATACATTTGTCATTGACCGTCAGGGACATTTAAGGCTGGCCTGGTTAGGGGCAATTAATGGACCCACCCTCGAAAAATATGTCACCCCACTATTGGAGGAATAGCTATGAGAGCGAAAGTTGATTGGAAGGGCCGCTTGTCATTCACGGGAACAGCAGATTCTGGTTTTGATGTTCCCCTGGGTTCAAATCCTGAAGTTGGGGGAGATAATGATGGCTTCCGCCCCATGGAGCTGATGGCGATCAGCTTGGCTGGCTGCACTGCCATGGATGTGATATCCATCCTGGAGAAAAAACGGCAGCAGGTAACTGATTTCCAGGTCAGGGTTGATACCGTTCGTTCTGACCAGCATCCGAAAGTCTTCACCAGCGCGAATATTGAATACCACATAGCAGGCCAGGACATCGCGGAAAACGCGGTTACCCGGGCGATTGAGCTTTCGGCCGACACTTACTGCCCTGCCCAGGCAATGCTGGGAAAGATCATCCCTCTGGGGTTGAAGTATTTCATTTACGAAGGGGATCAAGTGGGGAGTGCCCAGCTTGTCAGAGAGGGCCAGCTAGGATAACATCCCCTCAAAAAAGGGCGGAGTATACAAAGATACAGACCGCCTGGGAGGCGGTCTTATCTTATCGATCTTACATCTGGTCAGGAACCCCATTTACCCGCTTGGCTCATTACGGGTAACTTGCCCCGGCTAACTATCCTGGAGTGAGGTATTCTTACTCTTCTGGCACCAGGGGCACAAGAGATATATCCATTTGCAAAGTCCAGGAATGGTATCCCTCCCCTCCCAGGAATGGTTTCATCAGCGTGTGTCCAGCAGCGTCATCTGTGATCAAAAACTCCTCTCCCATCCCCGACGCGCCTGAATGCGTGGCTGTATAGCCGGGAGCAGAAAAAGGCACGGAGGAGCCATCACAGACCATCGTGCCATCAGTGCCGCCCCAGCTCTCAGTGATAGTCAGATAAACTATCCCGTCTTCACAGAACCCTTCAGCAGACATCGTCACTTCGCCAGCCGCATCCACAGAACACACTCCCACAACCCCCATGTATTCAAAATCCAGGGTCTGGGGATTTACCGTGTGCAGCAGGGTATCATGGGAACCAGAATCATACTCACTGGCTAAAGCGATGCTGCCCTGCTTGAGGATATGCGTTAAGCTGGTATTTGCCGCATTTACGGTCAGAGTATGATCAAAGGTCAAACTATAATTACTGGCATGGAAACAGGTTAACACTTCACCGGTGTCTTCCTTTATCTTTTCAGCAGTATCTCCCCCTGAAACACCGGCATCCTCTGCTCCCGCAGGAACAGCATCCGCTGTTTTTGCCCCGCAGGCGCTGCCTACAATTACAACGACCGCCAACACTAGCGCAATAACAAGCTTCTTCATTTACCCTCCTCGATATGGACCAATGAACGGTTCTCGTTGATAAGAAGATCTCAATCACAATGAAGTAATTATAATCATAAACCCCTCCCCACTGGCTGCAAAATGCTAGGAGTTATCTTGAATGCGTCTGATGAAGTCCGGGCTATTAAGTCTGGCTTCCAGGGTATGGGTCAAATAATAACGTATGGAATCCTCCAGGCCTTTTTGAATATCGGGAGAGATCTTTATTATCAATAAATCCTGCAAGCTCGAGCGCTGAAAGTGCCGTAAATATTTCAATATTCTGGCTGATACCGACCGGATATCCACCCCGCCCACTCCTCTGATACATTTTGGGCAGACCACTCCTCCCAACTCGCCAGAAAGGTATTGATCCTGCTCTGTAACGGGCCCTCCGCATTCAACACAGATAAAGAACTGTGGTTGAAATCCGGTCAGACCCAGCACCTGAAGCTCAAAATAGTGAATGACAATCGCGGGAGCGAGGCCGCTGTCAAGCGCATTAAGTGTGGTGGCAAGCAGTTCATACAACTTAACATTGCTCCCCTCCTCAGTGGTGACTGCGTCCACCAGCTCCACGACATAGGAACCCAGGCCGATTCCGGCCAGGTCTTCCCTGAGGTGATCGTAGGAATCAAGGGTTTCTGCCTGGGTGATAAGCTGTAGATTTCTGCCGCGGGAAATCAGGAAAGAAGCCCGGGAAAAGAGTTCCAGGTGTCCAGAAATTTTTGAGCTGGGCTTTCTGGCTCCCCTGGCAATCCCTGAGATCCGTCCCAGCTTTTTCGTGAAAAGCACCAGGATGCGATCGGATTCCCCAAAATCCCGGCGTCTTAAAACTATTCCCTCAGTTCGAACAGACCTATCGCGGTTTGACATAGCATGACAGCAGTGATCGTACAACCCATTTCATCAGATCAAGAATACACTTCCTTCTTAAGGGCTGCAATATAAGGCAGTGTGCGGTGTGTATCCGCGTAATCCAGTCCGTAACCAACAACCCAAACATCTGGCAGTTCAAAGCCGATATAATCCAACGGCACATCAAGGCTGTTTCTCTTCTTCTTAAATAGCGTGCAGGTCCTTAGCGATGCCGGCTTACGGCCCATCAATGTCTGGTAAAGATAACTCATGGTATTGCCGCTGTCGACAATATCTTCCACAACGATAACATGCTGGTTTACGATCGGTTTGCGCAGATCGAGGATCAAACGGACTGCACCGGTGGATATAGCAGAATCACCATAGCTGGAGATGGACATAAAATCCACGCTGTGGGGTACGGTCAGTTTGCGGGAGAGATCGGCGGTAAAAATAAAGGCACCTTTCAAGATCCCAATCAACACAATCTGCCCCGAGTTCCGGTAATCTCGATCGATTTCCGCTGCTATTTCCGCTACTCGATTTTGGATTTCTTCTTCTGTGATTAAGATACGATCTATGTCCGGGTGAAGTTCGGTCATCAAGAGCTCCTTCTGGGTTGTGTTTGATGAGAGAGATCAGCTCTCCACTTTCATTATACCCGTGAAAGGACGCCCGGCAGCTCATCGGATTGATTCCTTTTCTGCGATCAACCCAATCCACATCTCCCGCTCCTGAATTTCCGGGCGCTTGAATCCAGCTCTCTTAAGACAAGAGAGGATTGTGGCAAGCTGTTCCTTTAATATTCCGGACAAAATGATTTTTCCACCCGGAAGGACCAGCGCCCCCAGGCCCTCCTTAAAAAGGTCCTCCAGAATTGGGGTAATGATGTTCGCTACCACCAGGGACGCCCCCGCGTTTCCCCCTTCCAGATTAAGGATTTCCTGTACTGATCCCTCTTTGAACACCACCTGCGTGGATACCAAGTTCGTCCTGGCATTATCGTACGAGACCTGTACAGCATCCGGATCGATATCCACACCCAGAACCTGATCGACTCCCAATTTTACAGCGGCAATCGCCAGGATGCCTGATCCACAGCCTATATCGATCATCTCCCCGGGGAGAGATTCCTTCAGGGATTTCTCCAGAAGAGTGAGACATAACTGGGTTGTAGGGTGGGTGCCGGACCCGAAAGCCATCCCCGGATCCATCCAAACAGGGATCCTGTTTGGATAAGGATTCTCCAGCCAGGTAGGCACAACTGCCAGGGTTTCCCCAACCCGGATGGGGTGATAGCGCTCCTGCCAGGCAACAGCCCAGTTCTGATTTACAAGGGGAGCATAGGCTAGCTGTTGAAGGAGGGATCCAAAACCGGAATTTTCCAGAATGCGGGAGATCCGCTCCTTGATCTCCTGGCTTTTTTCCCGTGGGAAATAGCCGTATAACCGGACCGGACCTTGATACTGATCGAGCTCGTGGGGAAACAGGTCCCCATAGTGTTTTTCCAACACCACGCCCCCGGGAAGAACCTCATCCAGCAGGGCTGCCAGCTGTTCACTAAGCTGCGGTTCAACTTCAAGGCTGATCTGTTCCCAGTCCCGGTCTAGCTCGTTTTTCATCATAACCTATATAAAAGGCGCAAATTCCCCGGGGTCAGGGTATTTTGCGCCTTTCTCCTGCTGATCCCATCCTGGAAAAAATTTTACCCCCCAAGAACGTTTTTCAGTCGTTCCAGAAAACCGCGTTCCTGAGGAAGCACCTTGCTGTCCATCTGATCAGCCAGCTTCTCGAACAGCTCGCGTTCCTCCTGGTTCAGGCTCTTGGGGATAGTTACATTAACGATCACGAGCTGGTCGCCGCGAGTATCCCTATGTAAATGGGGAACCCCTTTTCCGCGCATGCGGATAATTTTACCCGGCTGCGTGCCAGCAGGTATTTTCAATTTCACATCACCATCTACCGTAGGGACTTTTACTTCTGCCCCAAGCGTTGCCTGGGCCACGTTTACATTCAGGTCCAGCAGGATATCATCATCTCGCCTGCGGAAATATTTATGGGGACGAACCCTGACCAGCAAGTACAAATCCCCGGAAGGGCCATTATTCTCACCAGATTGCCCTTCGCCGGCCAGACGGATCCGGGTGCCATCATCCACGCCTGCCGGGATAGTGACTTTTTTCCGGCGTGTTTTGCGAATCCTGCCGCGGCCACCGCAGGTCGGACAGTGGTCCTTGATTACTTTGCCTTTTCCCCCACACACAGGGCAGGTAGTGACCTGGACCATGGAGCCCAGTAAAGTTTGCCTGGTCTGCCGGACCTCTCCTCTTCCCTGGCATTTCGGGCAAATTTTGGGGGAGGTTCCCGGTTTGGCGCCATCTCCGCCGCAGGTTTCACATCTTTCATCCTTGGTGACTTCAATTTCTTTCTCGGTTCCGAAAACCGCTTCTTTGAAGGAGATGGCAACCTGGTATTGAAGGTCCGCACCTCTGCGCGGTGCGGACCGACTGGCCGCCCTGGACCGACTGCCGAATCCGCCAAAGCCAAACATATCACCAAAAATATCCGCAAAATCAGAGAAGTCAACAGTTTCGAACCCTGGTCCCCCGTTAGGACCTCTCACGCCCTGATGTCCAAAACGGTCATAGGCTGCGCGTTTGTCCGCATCCGAGAGTACACCGTACGCTTCATTGATCTCTTTGAATTTCTCTTCGGCGTCCGGGGCAGCGTTGACATCTGGATGATATTTCCGCGCCAAGTTTCTGAAGGCGCTTTTTAAATCGCTCTCAGATGCATCCCGGGGAACGCCCAGCACCTCATAATAATCACGTTTTGTCATAAATACTTACCGTCTATCCCTCACAGGCCGGGGGGTGAGACTTCCCGGCCTGTGAGATTTTCTTAGTTAGTGGTTTATACGTCCTCAAATTCACCTTCAACAACATCTCCCTCATCGCCAGCTTCACTCTTCCCCTGGTCCGGGGCTTCACCGGGCATTCCTGCAGCAGCGTCACCAGATGCCTGGTAGGCTGCCTCTCCAATTTTCTGGAGGGAGGCTCCCAGGGATTCTGTCAGTTCTTTGAGCCGGGGAGTGTCAAAGGATTCCTTTTCCATTTCAGCCCTGACTTCAGCAACTTTGGCTTCAACTTCCGACTTGAGATCAGCCGGCACCTTGTCTCCCAAATCACGCAGGGTTTTTTCTGCGGAATATGCCAGGGTATCAGCATTGTTGCGGGTTTCGATCTTTTCTTTGTTGATCCGATCCTCTTCAGCATAGCGTTCAGCATCCTGGCGCATCTTCTCAACTTCACTATCACTCAATCCGGAACTGGCGGTGATAGTGATGTTTTGGGTCTTGCCAGTGGCTTTGTCCTTGGCGGTTACCTCCAGGATTCCATTGGCATTGATATCAAAGGTTACCTCGATCTGCGGAATGCCGCGCGGCGCAGGGGGTATTCCGTCCAGGATAAAGCGCCCCAGGGATTTGTTATCAGCTGCCATAGCCCGCTCTCCCTGCAGTACGTGGATTTCCACCTGGGACTGGCTGTCGCTCGCCGTGGAAAAAGTCTGGCTTTCTCGGGCTGGGATGGTAGTATTGCGCTCGATCAGGGGGGTCGCCACGCCACCTAAAGTCTCAACCGAAAGTGTCAGCGGGGTCACGTCCAGGAGCAGCAGGTCATCGACTTCGCCCCCCAGAACGCCAGCCTGGATGGCTGCGCCAATGGCTACTACCTCATCCGGGTTGACTCCTCTATGCGGAGCCTTGCCAAAGAATTTACTGACCGCTTCCTGCACTGCGGGCATGCGGGTCATACCGCCCACAAGCACGATCTCGTTGATATCTGCCGGTTTCAGGCCGGCATCATCCAGGGCTTGCTGAACAGGCTTCAGGGATTTCTCAATCAAATCCCCAGTGAGTTGTTCAAGTTTCGCCCTGGTAAATTTCTTAACCAGGTGTTTTGGACCAGATGCATCGGCGGTGATGTAGGGCAGATTGATTTCAGTCTGCTGCATGGTGGAAAGCTCAATTTTGGCTTTTTCGGCAGCTTCCCGCAAGCGCTGCAGGGCCTGGCGCTGTTCGCGAAGGTCTATGCCTTCCTCTTTTTTAAACTCATCAGCCAGAAAATCGATGATTCTCTGGTCAAAATCGTCACCACCCAGGAAGGTGTCCCCGCTGGTGGACCGCACCTGGAAAACACCCTCGCCAACATCGAGAATGGATATATCAAATGTGCCGCCGCCGAGGTCATAAACAGCGATAATCTCATTTTGCTTCTTATCCAAGCCGTAGGCAAGCGAGGAGGCCGTGGGCTCATTGATGATGCGCAGCACTTCAAGGCCAGCGATCTTGCCAGCGTCCTTGGTTGCGTTGCGTTGGCTGTCATTGAAGTAAGCCGGCACAGTGATCACTGCCTGGGTCACAGGTTCGCCCAGATAATCTTCCGCGTCTGCCTTGATCTTGGCCAAGATCATAGCTGAGATTTCAGGCGGGGAGTATTCTTTTCCATCCATCATCACCCGGACGTCACCATTGGGGGCTTCCTTGATTTCATAGGAGACCATCTTCCTGGCCCGCTCCACCCCGGGGGAAGTGAATTTTCCACCCATGAATCTCTTGATTGACGTGATGGTGTTTTCTGGATTGACAACCGCCTGGTTCCTGGCAGGTCTGCCTACCAGTCGTTCATGATTCTTATTCATGGCAACAACAGAAGGGACTAAGCGATCGCCCTCAGCAGAAGGGATGATCGTTGGCTCGCCGCCCTCCATGACTGCCACGCCTGAATTTGTCGTTCCCAGATCAATTCCTATTATTTTTGCCATTATTTTCCTCCATTGATGTTCTATTGTTAATCAATTGATAATTGCTTGACTAAGCAGCTACCCGGACCAGTGCCGGCCGCAGCACTTTATCTCCGATCCAGTAGCCTTCCTGCATAACTTCAATGATCTGACCGCTTTTATACTCATCGCTTTCCTCTTTCATCAAAGCTTCATGGAAGTTGGGATTAAATTCCTCTCCCAGCGGGTTCATGGGTTTTACCCCTTCCGCTTCCAACCGGCTGTGTAGTTTTTGGACTATCAATTCAATTCCTTCTGACCAGGATTTCCCATCACCCTGGGTGGGTTTTTCAGCAAGCGCCCGCTCCAAATCATCAAGGATATCCAGGTAAATTTTGATCACATCGCCCCGGGCGACCTGGTGGATCTCAGTATTCTCTTTGAGAACCCTCTTTTTATAATTGGCAAACTCTGCCCGAGCCCTTTGCCAGCCATCCAGATATTCCTCTGCTTTGGCCGTCATTTCATCCAGGGAAGATTGGAGTGACTCCACCTGCTCCTCTAGAGAAAGCTCTTTGGCAGGGACAGGGGGCTGTCCTTCCAGTTCTTCATTCTCCAATATTGGCTCTTCCTTTTCAGAAACTTCCAATTCTTCCTGTTTGGATTGTTCGTTTTGATCCTTATTTTTTTTCATAATCCCTCAATGCTCCTCGATTCCCATCCTCAACTACCCATTGATTCAGAGATTAATTCGCTCATCAAATCTGATATGAACCTGACTGTTGAAACACCCCGACTGTAAGACATGCGCAACGGTCCAAGAATTCCAACGACTCCCAAAGCATGGTCCCTGTCCCCATAACTGGCCAGGATCAGGGAGGTATCTTCCAGCTGCTCCCAGGTATCCTCTCCACCGATAATGACATGGACGCCAGACCCTTCACTGTTAAATACAGTCCTTGAGAGCAGGTCATCCAAGATAACCCGGTCCTCAAAGATTTCCAGGGTTTGCCGGGCTTTTTCTGGTTCCGAAAACTCGGGCTCCGAGAGCATATTAGTAAATCCATCCCGGAAGATTTCCCCAGTAGCAACCACTTCCAAATTCTGTATGGTCTCTAAAACAAGCTGGAAGATCTGTTCCAGAACCGGGTTTCTTGTTTCAAACTCGATTTCCTGCAGGTCTCTGGCCTCTAAGCCGACCGCAAATTCATTGATCCGGGTGGCAAGCGCTGTAAGCTGACTCTGGGTCAGGTTTTCTTCCAGGACCAAGGTTTGCTGGTGGACTTCGCCGCTATTGAGCACAATCACCATCAAGACCTGCCGTCCACGGGTGGACAGGAGCGCAAGGTGTTTAAAACGGGCTTTTTCCGTGTGCAGGGGTGTTACGATCGCGGCTCCGCGGCTGTGTTGAGCCAGAACTGAGGCCGAAAGTGAAAGCCAGTTATCCACATCATGACGCGCCTGATAAAATTGGTGCCTGATCATTTCCTGGACATGCAAGGGAAGTTGATCATCACCCATTAATTTACCCACATAGTAGCGGTAGCCTTTTTTAGTAGGCACTCTGCCTGCAGACGTGTAAGGCTGGTCCAGATATCCGCTCTTTTCCAGAATCGCCATCTCATTACGAGCAGTGGCAGGGCTGAAATCCAGCCGGAAATGATCAACAAGGCGACCCGAGCTGATCGGTTCAGCCGTTTCCACGTAATCCCTGACAATCAGGGCTAAAACCAATTTTTGCCTTTCTGTTAATTCATCCATTTTAATTTTAGCACTCTCGCCAAGAGACTGCTAAAGACGGTATGTAGTCTATCACGGTGGCTGGTGGCAGTCAAGAAAATGAAATGCTGAACAGGGGTTTCTTACAGGATGTTAATATTAAAGTCCCTTCGGGACCGACCGGACGGCCTTTGTGAGGGCTGGAGTAAAACTGCGCTTCCCTACCAGGAAAAATTGATTAGGTGACCTTGTGGCAATGAAACCGGATGCCTGTAAAAAGAAGCTGAATCACAAACATACTCTGTTCATCTCAGTTCATTCCTTAGATGACTAAACGTCTTTCTCGTTCAGTGAGTCCAGGTACTTCTGGTCCTCATCAGTCAGGGGGAAAGAAGCCAGCAGGTCAGGCCTTCTTTCCGAAGTGCGTCTCAGGGCTTGGTTCCTGCGCCAGCGCTCAATCCGGGCATGGTGACCGGAACGCAGGATTTCTGGGACTTTCCAACCCCGGAAATCTTCCGGGCGGGTATAGTGGGGGCCCTCCAGTAAACCGCTGGCATGGGAGTCATTGGCAGCCGCCTGGGGATCACCAAGCACACCTGGTATCAGCCGGGTGAGGGCATCAATTAAAACCAGGGCGGGCAGTTCCCCGCCCGTCAACACGTAATCACCAATAGAAATTTCATCTGTAACCAAATGTTCCCGCACTCGTTCATCGATGCCTTCATAGTGGCCGGCGATCAGTGCCAATCGGGGATACTTGGAAAGGTTGTCTGCTTTGTCCTGGTCCAGCAATTCTCCCTGCGGCGTCATCAATACCACCGGGCATTCTGGCGGCTGGCCAAGGATATCTTCCACAGCGGCGAAGATCGGCTCAGGTTTCATCACCATCCCACCTCCTCCCCCATAAGGCGGCTCATCCGTTACCTGGTGTTTGTCCTTCGCCCAGTCGCGAATATTATGAACTTCAACCTGGAGGTGTCCCATCTCCTGGGCCCGGTGCAGAATGCTTGCATCCAGGTAGGAAGGAAAAACCTCTGGAAACAGCGTAAAGATATCAAAGCGCATGCTCCCATTCTAGCTGAGAGGGGAAAGAACTGCAAGTGAAGCTTGTTCCAGAAACAGCAACCTTCCCCTGGAACTGGACGAATTCCTTGACGCAGTTTTTAACACAGTGGTAAGATGTGCGCATGTACCTTAATGGTAGAAACTTGAAAATGACCAAAAAACCCCGCCGGAGAGCCAACCCCTGGCGGATCATCGCCCTGCTGGCATTAATCGGGGGGATCATTTACTTTAACCAAAAAGTTGTCCCCGAAATCGACCCCCCCTTTATTCCCACGATCACACCAACTTCAAACCCGGAAGTTTTTATCAATCGAGCCCAGACGCTGTTCGAAGAGGGAAAACTCAGCCAATCCATCGAAGCCTATAAAGATGCCATTCTCGCCAACCCGGAGGATTCCTCTCTTTATGTCTCCCTCTCTCGGGTGCAGATCCTGTCTGGCGACCCGGAAGCGGCCCTGGAAAATGCCGAGCTCGCCCTTCTGCGCAGCCCGGATAACCCCCTCGCTCATGCGATGAAAGCCTGGGCGCTCGATTTTATCGGGGATATCATCGCAGCGGAAATCTCCATCGAACGAGCCCTCTCCCTGGCAGATAAAAACCCCCTGGCCCATGCCATCTATGCTGAAATCTTGATTGACAGCCAGGAATTTGAGGAAGCCATCGCAGAATCCCTCCTCGCCCTGGAGCTAGGACCCAATCACCTGGAAACACACCGCGCCCGTGGTTATGTGCTTTACTGGACAGGTAATTACAGTGAAGCGATCCGGGAATACCAGAGCGCCCTGAATATCAACAATGCTATCCCTAACCTGCATCTGATGCTGGGATACTGCTATTATGCCAATCAAGAAAACGACAAGGCAGTGACCTCCTTCAGCCAGGCGAATGCCCTCAATCCTTCAGATCCGATTCCTGATTATGAAATATCCCGGATCTACTTGCTGGACGGTATCTATAACAAAGCCATTCAGTACGCTGAACTGGCAGTCAAAGATGCCCCGGAAGACCCGCTGATGGAGGGGAATCTTGGCGTGCTGCATTTCAGGAACAGGTCCTATGACGAGGCTCTCAAATATCTGTCCCTGGCCGTACGCGGAGGTACGACAGACGAGGGCGATATTGTGGAAGGCGTTCCCCTCTCCTATAAACCCAAAGTGATCGAGATCTTTTCCGCCTACGGCCTGACCCTGGCGCGGCTGAATATGTGTGAAGAGGCCGTGTTGGTTTTCCAGACCATGCTCAGCCAGGTCGCTGATAACGAGATCGCCGTCATCAATGCCAATGAAGGGCTTTCCATCTGCGCTGCCAGTATCGTGGAGCCTGAGTCATAACCACCACCCGTGCGCCGAATCGCCCCAAGATCTCACCTAGGCCAGGCCCGCATGATCCGGGTTAAAATGACCCCATAGATCTGGACCACAAACTTACCGGAAGAAAACCCACCTTCAGCAGCAAAAAATCCCCTATCAATTTCACCAGGGTGTTGATCCTGCTGGCCTTGATCGGAGCAGGATTGTGGTTTGCCTCCCAGGTTCATGATCCAGCCGGACAGTTTGAGCCTCTGTTCCTGCCTACACCCACTGCCACCCGAACCGCTGACTCCCTGGTCCTGGAGGGCGAAGCTTATTTTGAGGCCGGCAAGATCTATGATCCAGAAGGAAAGGATGCCATAGACGCTTATTATGATGTGCTCGAGCGTTATCCGGGTGATGCCCGGGCCCGGGCTGAGCTAGCCAGATTGTTAACCTATTCTTCTGCCCTGTTGTCTACCACAGAGGATCGCACAGAAAGGCTCTCCCTGGCCAGACAGGAGATCCTGCGGGCTGCTGAATTAGCGCCAGATGACAGCACAGTGCAGGCCATCCGCGCTCTGGTCCTGGACTGGAGCAGTACCTCGTCGGCTGCCAGCGAGGAAGAGAAACAGGATTGGCTCAACGAGGCAGAGCAAGCCGCTAACCTGGCCATTACCCTCGACCCTAACAACAGCCTGGCCCTGGCATTTTACGCTGAGGTGCTGCTGGACCAAAACCAGAAAGCCCAGGCGGAAGAGAGCGCCCGCCTGGCAGTCAACCAGGGGCCGGAGTTGATGGATACGCACCGGGTATATGGTACTGTCCTAGAATCGCTGGGAGAATACCGCTACGCCATCGAAGAATTTGAGAAGGCAGCCGAGATCAACCCCAATCTGACATTCCTGTACATCCGCATCGGGGTGATTTACAGGGCCCTGAAGGTCTACGATACTGCCCTGGAATACTTTGCCAGGGCCATCGCCATCAACAAGTCCAACGGGGTGGAAGACCCTCTGCCCTATATCGCCATAGCTAAAACCTATTCCAGGGATGGTGAATTTTTCATCGCGGCCGTCAATGGAGAAAAAGCTATCGCCATCAATCCTACCAATGCCGACACCTACGGCCAGCTGGGGGATATTTATGTCCGGGCCAGAAATTACGAGGGTGCCCTTCCTGTCCTCAAATGCGCCGTGGTGGGGTGCACTGCTGAGGAAAACGAGGTCGGCGGGGTTGCGGTCCAGGCCCTGGAATTAAATAATTATGACGTGGCTTATTATTACGCCCGCTACGGATCGGTGTTGGCCGCACTCAGCCGCCCAGAGCAGAATTACTGTCCGGAAGCTCTGGAAATCCTGGCCGAACTGAAAAGGTCTTACGGGGGAGACCCCACTTTAATGAGCATTGTGGCTGAAAATGAGGCCATCTGCTTGATACTGGAAGAGACACCCACCCCCTGAAAAAACGAAGGGTCTCTTTCAACCGCTCTCCCCGGCATCTCGGAAAAATATAAGAATCATATTAAAGATTGAGAGGTAACTTGACTTTCATATCGAAGAAAGTTATCATAATCGACGCTACTTAGCAGTCGGTTTAACGGACTGCTAACATTCCGTTTTAGAGAGCAGTTGGAAGCGGACGTAGAGCTTTTATTTTAATACCGAATTCTTTTAAGGAAGGAGTAGAAATCTATGTCAGGAAAGCAGATCGTTTTTTCAGAAGATGCCCGGCGCAAACTGCAGGCAGGAATGGATAAACTGGCGAAAGCCGTTATCACCACTCTCGGTCCCAAAGGCCGCAACGTGGCTCTGGACCGCAGTTTTGGCAGCCCCACTATCACTCACGATGGCGTTACCGTTGCCAAGGAAGTTGAGCTCACTGATAAATTTGAGAACATGGGAGCCCAACTGCTGAAAGAAGCAGCCACCAAAACCAATGACATCGCTGGTGATGGCACCACAACTTCAACCTTGCTGGCACATTCCATTGTCACCGAGGGTATGAAAAACCTGGCAGCCGGATCCAACCCCATGCTGCTGAAACAGGGCATCGAAGCAGCCGCCGAGGCTGTCTCCGAGGAGCTGGGAAAAATCGCCATTGATGTGACAACCAAGGAAGAAATCAGCAACGTGGCTAGCATTTCTGCCCAGGACCGCTCCATCGGCGAACTGATCGCAGACGTGATGGACAAGGTCGGCAAAGATGGTGTGATCACTGTCGAAGAATCGAAGACCCTGGCTTTTGAAACCGAATACGTTGAAGGTATGCAGTTTGATCGCGGCTACCTCTCCCCGTATTTTGTGACCAACGCTGAAGATATGGAAGCTGTCATTGAAGACGCCAACCTGCTCATTCATGACGCTAAGATTTCCGCTGCCCAGGACCTGGTTCCCCTGCTGGAACGATTGGTCCAGATTGGCAAACGCGACCTGGTCATCATCGCCGAGGACGTTGACGGCGAAGCACTGGCAACCCTGGTGCTCAACAAGCTGCGCGGCATGATCAATGTCCTGGCCATCAAGGCCCCTGGCTTTGGCGACCGCCGCAAAGCCATGCTGCAGGACATCGCCATCCTGACCGGCGCTACCGTGATCTCCGAGGACCTGGGGCGCAAGCTGGACAGCGCAACCGTGGATGACCTCGGCAAGGCCGAAAAAGTCATCTCCACCAAGGATGACACCACCATTGTTGGCGGCGCTGGTGATAACGCCCAGATCAAGGGCCGCATCCAGCAGATCCGCAACGAGATTGAAAGCAGCACCAGCGACTACGATCGCGAGAAGCTGCAGGAACGACTGGCCAAATTGTCCGGCGGTGTGGCTATCATCCGCGTTGGCGCAGCAACCGAAACAGAGCTGAAAGAAAAGAAACACCGCGTGGAAGATGCCCTCTCCGCCACCCGCGCTGCCGTTGAAGCCGGTATCGTGCCCGGCGGCGGTGTGGCCCTGATCAACGCCACCAAGGCCATTGAAAAACTCAAGATGGATTACACTGACGCCCAGGTTGGCGTGCAGATCGTCCGCCATGCCCTGGAAATTCCCATGCGCAAGATCGCAGAGAACGCAGGAAAAGACGGCGCGGTGATCGTCGAGAACGTACGCCGCTACCAGGAAGAAAAGAAGGACATCCGCATCGGTTATAATGTGCTCACGGAAGAGTATGTCGACATGGTTGAAGCTGGCGTGATCGATCCCGCTAAAGTTACCCGCGGCGCGCTCGAGAACGCAGCCTCCATCGCGGCCATGATCCTGACCACCGAAGCCCTGATCGCTGATGAGCCGAAAGACGACTCTGATATGCCTCCGGGAGGCATGGGCGGCATGGGCGGCGGCATGCCCGGTATGATGTAATTTCCACCTGATGGATAGATTTCAAAAAGCGAGGCTTAGGCCTCGCTTTTTTTGGGGGACGGAGTCTTTTCAGAAGACTTCGTCCCTTTACTACTAACATATTGCCAAACCTTATATGTAACAAATATATTATAATAAACAGAGTGCAAATCTCATTAAAAGTGTGGGATTGCCATGAAAGGGGGACGGGGGCGAGCCACATCCTGGTCTAAACCAGAGGAGGTCCAAATCAAAACCAGAAAACCCTTCTTATTCTCCATGATGGTCAGCCTATTCCTGTTCACATCCTGTGCCGGGGAAGTCGACATGGGTCCCACCAGCACGCCAGATCCCATGTTAATGAGCATTGAGGAAAGGACTATCTGGGACTTCGATAATCTAAGAAACCAGATCAATGATCTGGCAGCAACGGCGGCCGAGACGCCGCCAGAAGACCTGGAACCGATCCTCCATCAGTTAGTGAAGCTGATAGATGAAATCAGGGAATATGAATATCCCATCAATGCTGCTCAAGCTCACTCAACCCTCTTCAATTTCGCTAACTCTACAACTCACTGCTATATGTATGAATATGATGTGCATGTCAGGCAGATGTCAGATGAAAATCTTGACGTTTTTTACGGAGATACTGATTTTTGTGAACAAGCGAAGGATTTTGAGGAGACCTTTGATCTGTATCTCCAGGAAATGAAAGAGCTGGATTCTTGAAACTTGTCTGGTCAACGCAGGACAAATCCCCTTGTGGAAGGAGACTGCTATGGACAAATTTTCCCCCAAGAAATACCCGGTATTGGTAACAGCTCTAGCGCTAATTGCTACTTACACGCTGGCTTACCTGTATGAAAAGTTCCTATATTGGCTTATCAGGTACGAGAGAGATCGTCCTGATTTCCTCCTCTACTGGCGCGCAAACATTGTCTCATCCATCGCGCCTCTGCTTTTCATCCTCTTAATCTTCACTCTGGCCTGGCTCGTCCTGCGTTACTTACCCCCCAGCCGTTTCTCTGCAACTTTGTATCTTCTTTCCGGCTTAATCACAATCGGTTTATCCTTATCAGGGTATATCGCCTTTCTATTTGGTCCAAATATTACTTTTCCCGGGTGGCTGCGCTCTCCCAACATACTTGGCCGTTTCCGAAATCTATTAATGCTTTCTGGTCATTATGGTTGCCGGGGCTCAATCTACTATCTTGCTTGTGGGTGCATCCTTATCGGGATGGCAGGATTTTGGAGGAGCAGGAAAGAAAAACCAACTACCTCTCAAGAAGCCTGAACGGAAATGACCTATCCTGATCAAGGTCGAAGGGATGGGCGCTTGAGCATGGGAAATCCATCTCGCCAACCCACCCAACACCTCTGTCGCTCGCCGAACCGTCCCCGGTGAGGTAGGAACTCAAGTCCCAGAGGGGTCTTTGTAAAAGCTCAGACCGAACTTCCTCTCTCGGGGACGTTACACCCCTTAATCATTCAATACCTATGAAACAAATCAAAGCCTTTCTCTTACCAGGACTCTCTCGGGATTTCAATCCCTTTGAACATCCCTTTGAAGATGATTTTGACAAAACCCCTCATACGTGCTAAAATTACTCCGGTTTTGAAATAAACACCTATCCGGCTGGAGAATACCAGCTCAAGTGGATATGCTCGACGAAGATCATTATTTATGCTTTATTGCCAGAATAAATCCTGAATAAGTTTTCAAAGGCACTGCCCGGCCGGTTTAACCGTCCGGGTTTTTTTATTAGACAATCAACTCCCGATGAACCAGCCCATGGCTGACCGGGAGAGAACAAGAAGGAAAAGAAAATGAGTAAAAACAAGTTAAGAATTATTCCCCTGGGAGGTCTGGGGGAAGTTGGGAAAAACATGATGGTCTACGAGTATGGAAATAATATCCTCATCGTGGACGCCGGATTGATGTTTCCTGACAACGAAATGCTGGGAATTGACTATATTATTCCCGACTATGAATACGTATTAGAGAGGAAGAATCTTGTCCGGGGCATCGTCATTACCCATGGGCATATGGATCACGTCGGGGCTCTGGAACACCTGATGGAAGACCTGGATGCCCCCATTTACGCCACGCCGCTGACCAGAGGTTTAATCGAGGTCAGCCTTTCGGAAAATGGACTCCTGAATAAGACCACCATCAACACGGTCCATGCCGGTGAATCCGTCGCCATCGGACCCTTTGAGGTAGAGTTCTTCCACGTCTGCCATTCCATTCCGGACAGCGTCGGTCTGGGCATCACTTGCCCGGATGGCCTGATCGTGCACACTGGCGATTATAAATTCGATCCCACCCCGGTGGACGGCTGGCCGACGGATTTCTCCAAATTAGCCGAATTTTCCGGCCGGGGAGTGCTGGCCCTGCTGGCAGATTCCACCAATGCCGATAAACCCGGCTGGACGCCCTCAGAGATGGTCATCAATGATTCCTTTGATAAGGTCTTCCGGACAGCTCCAGGCCGCATCATTGTGGCCTCCTTTGCTTCCCTTGTTTCCAGGATGCAGCAGGTAGTCGATACTGCCGACCGCTACGGCCGCAAGGTGGCCTTTGTGGGCCGCAGCATGAAACAAAACTCCAAGATGGCTAAAAAACTGGGCTACCTGAAAATTCCCTCCGATATTGAGGTCGGCATTGAAGAAGCCAAAAACATGAAACCCAAAGACGTGGTGCTGATGGCCACCGGTTCACAAGGCGAACCTTATTCCATCATGGGGCGGTTAGCCCGGGGGACCAACAAACAGTTCCAGATGATCGAGAATGACACCATCGTGCTCTCCTCCCATGCTATCCCCGGCAACGAGGAAACGGTTTTCAAAACCATCAACTCCCTTTTTAGAAAGGGGGCGAACGTGATCTACGAACCCCTGGCCGGCGGTGTTCATGTCTCCGGTCACGCCAATCAGGATGAAATGAAGCTGATGTTGAACATGGTCAACCCGCAGTACTTAATCCCCATTCACGGCGAACTGCGCCATCTCAAGCAGCACGCTGTTCTGGCAGAAGAAGGTGGGTTCCCGGCCGAAAACGTACTCGTTATTGAAAATGGCCAGGTGATCGAGTTTGAGAATGGGAAGATGGTCATCAAAGATCGCATCCCAGGCGAATATGTGTTTGTGGATGGTTCCCGAGTGGGCGAGATCGGCCCCTCGGTGGTCCGGGAAAGAGAACAGCTGGCTCAGGACGGCGTGATCTTGATCAGCCTGGTCCTGGACAGCAAAGGCAGACTGCATGAAGAACCGGAGATCATCTCTCGCGGATTTGTGTATAAACATGGTGAGGATGACATCATCGAGGAAACTCAGCAGAAGGTCATCAACATCGTCAAAAAAACACAGGGCGATCTGCACAATGAAATCGTGAAGTCCATTCGCTCCTTCCTGTACAGCAAAACCAAAAAACGGCCGGTGGTGTTGGCCGCAATTAACTGGCTGTAAGACAGGTGCGTTTCAAGTAAGACCGAGGACAGAAGGCCGGTTGGTCGTTTCACGACCAACCGTGATCCCCGATCAGGGGAACAAATGCAACCGGCGTCAGGTCCTCGCGGATGATCTCTCCTTCTACCCGCTGGTACAGCTGCAGCAGCTGGCCACCCCTTCCTCCCACGGGTATCACCAACCGGCCGCCTTCATCCAGCTGGTCCAGCAAGGGCTGGGGGACCTGCGGGGCGGCCGCCGTGACCATGATCCCCTGATAGGGTGCGTGTTCCGGCAAGCCGTGCGTGCCATCTCCTTCGTGGATGGTGATATTGCTGTAGCCCAGGTCTTTCAACACCTGAGCGGCAGCTGAAGCCAGGCGAGGGTGCCTTTCAATGGTATGGACCTCACGGGCAAGGGTACCCAGAATGGCCGCCTGGTAGCCGGACCCGGTGCCAATTTCCAGCAGGATCTCATCTCCCTGAAGTTGGAGCTGGGCGGTCATATAGGCAACTATATAGGGTTGGGAAATGGTCTGTCCCAGGCCGATGGGCAGGGGCCCATCCTGGTAGGCAAAGAGTCGCTGGTTAGGTGGGACAAACAGATGGCGCGGTACTTCCAGGAAAGCATCCAGGACGCGGGGGGAGGTGATACCCCGCGCAGCGATCTGTCCCTTAACCATCCGCTTGCGGGCTGCTTCATAATCGATTGCGATCACCGCTCATCCCAAACAATAGGTCAGTTTAATAAATAGGCCATGATCCAGCGCGTTGTCCCCAGCAGCGCCTCCAGATGGGTGCGCTCGTAGCTGTGGGAGGCATCTACACCCGGCCCGATCAATGCCACCGCGACATCACCGCCGGCGCGCCAGAAAGCCTCCCCGTCGGAGCCGTAATGGGGATAGATATCCACCTTATAAGGAATTTCGTATTCGTCGGCCAGTGACCGCAGGCGCTGGCTGAGCCCATGATGGTAAGGGCCGCCAGAATCTTTCACGCACAAAGTGGCGTGAAATTCATCCGAGGTCTGTCCCTCTCCGACAGCAGCCATATCCACTGCCACCAGTTCTCGCAGTTTCTCGGGGAATCCAGCTGCTGCGCCGTGGCCAACTTCCTCGTAATTGCTGAAATGTAAGGTTGTGTCCTGGGCCGGCTGCAAACCAGCCTGGTGGAGAGCCCTCACACCGGTCAGGGTGCAGGCCACACAGGCTTTGTCGTCCAGATGCCGGGAGCGGATAAAACCGTTGTTGATCTCCACCCGGGGATCAAAGACCACAAAATCACCCACTTCGATCCCGGCCTTGCGGGTTTCCCCGAGTGAAGTGGTCTTGCAATCCAGCCGCACCTCCAGCGTATCTCCCGACCTTTCCGTAGTGTTGACTTCCTTCCCGTAAACATGTCCCGATGCCTTGTGCAGCAGCACTGTGCCCCGGACAGGCTCACCCTTGCTGGCGAGCACCGTGCAGCCTTCCCCCTCAATGGTGTTCCAGGCGTAGCCGCCCAGCTGGGTGAGCTTCAAGCGTCCGTTGCTCTTGATCTCCTTGACCATCGCGCCCAGGGTATCAACGTGGGCGGTGAGCCCACGCGGGGAAGTTTTTAAGTCACCTGTCCAGCTGGCCAGGAGGGATCCTTTGGCATTCCGGTGATAGCTGATCTCCGGGAACTCTGCTAATTTTCCTTCCAGGTAAGTGATGGCTTCAGCGGTATAACCGGTCGGGCTGGGAATATGAAGCAGTTCCTGTAGGGTTTCTATTAGATATTTCTGATCGATTTCGGGAAGATTTATCATTGATTCCTTCTACTCCTGGGCTATTCCTTCAAATCCGGCGATCCTCTCCCGCCAGCTTGGCCGCAGCGGGATGGTCCCTCCTGTCTGGTAATCATAGGCCACCTGAACGGTTTTTCCCTCCCCATAAATTGTGGGGCCGCCAATTTGCCGGACCAGATACTCCATATCCAGGCTTTTGTTGCCCAGGCGGGAAGTGCGGACACCTACTTCAATCTCGTCAGTCATCAAAATTGGCGCCTTATAATCCAGCTCCACCCGGGCCAGGATAAAACCGATCTTCAGGAAAGATTTTCCGTCCCACAGGTCCAGGTGCCTAATATAGTTGACCCGGGCATGCTCCAGATAGGTCAGGTAGGCCGCATTGTTCACGTGGCCCTGGGGATCAAGGTCCCCATATCGGACAATAACAGGAAAAAAGAACTTAAAATCAGCCATGTATCCATTATACTTGAAATACACTCACAGAAATCAAGCGGCCGGGGCAGCAGGAATCCCTGCCTGCACAGGTTCCTTGACATCACGTAAAAGGTTCCAGAAAACAATCCTATTCCAAACACCAACGATAGAATGGCCTTCTGGTCCTGCATTGTACAATGGCTTTGAGTTTTCATATATTCAGATTCAATTATGGAAGTTCTCTCTAGTATATTCACGATTCTGGTCATCATCCTGCTGGGTATTTTCAGCCGGATGATGGGTATCTTTAAAGAGGAACATGCCAAAACCATCTCCTCTTTTATATATTATTTTGGACTCCCGGCCCTGTTCTTCACCAAAATCGCCAACCTGGACCTGAGGAGCCTGAATCCACAATTTGTGCTGGGCAGCCTGCTCCCGACTGTGATATTGTTGGTCATTTTGCTGACTCTATTCAAACTGAAGGCGCTCAAGAAAGACGTCTTCATCCTGCTCAGCCTGTCTATCAGCATGGGCAGTTATGCCTTTTATGGCATCGCGTTTTTCGAAACCTTCCTGGACGGAAAGTGGATAGATCTCTCAATCCTGGCAGCTTCCCTGCTGGGTGTATTGGGTATCGTTACCACCCTAAGCCTGCTGGAATTTGCCAATCATAAGAAAAAAAGCGGTGGATACCTGAGAAAGATCTTCGCCAATCCCCTGATCTTATCCATCCTGATGGGAATACTCTTCTCACTGACTGGCTTTAAACTCGATTTCCTCACCAAGGCCCTCTATCTGGTTGGGCAGACCGCCAGCGGCCTGGCAATATTTGTGCTGGGGATGTTTGTCTATGATAGATTCTCGAGGGAAACGCTGTTAACAGCCCTGCCTTACTCACTGTTTCACATGATCTCCCTACCGCTGGTCGCCTGGACAGCCATCCAGCTCTTCCTGCCCGAAGCCGGGCCAATGACCCAGTTTTTACTGCTAGAACACGGCATGCCGGCAGCCATCGGGTTGGTGGTCTTTGCAGAGCGGTATGATTACAAAGTGTCTGAAACAGCGGGGATTGTCAGCCTGACTTCCATCCTCAGCTTAGCAGGGCTGACAGCGATCTACTACCTTTCTCGATGAAAATTCCGGGAACAACCGGGGTTAGACCTCATCCCAGGAGGCCGTTTTCCAGGGATAATCTGCCACTTCTTGCGCCAGTTCCCTCACAGCCGGATCGCTGGAAAACTTTCCCCGTAAATGATCTGGCAGCAGCAGGGCGATCTCTTTCATGATCCGGTCTCCCAGTGCATCCAGCTGCTCCCTGCGATCTTTCCCCCTGCCAGAGATTTTCAGCGGGCCATAAGGTTTTCCAATCCGGATTGTGACCTTGCTCTGATTCCGAAGACGAAGCGGCAACACTGTGTTGAATCCCGTAAATCCTACCGGCAGGACCCGCGCACCTGTCCTGGAAGCCAGGTAAGCTGCCCCGGGGCGAGCAGGCCGGATCATTTCCGCCCAGGCGCCACCTTCCGGGAAGATGCCAAAAAAACCATCTTGAGCAAGGACATTTTCCGCATCCCGGATAGCCTGGCGAGATCCTGTCCCCCGATACACGTACAGCACCCCCCACAAACGGGGCAGCAACTTGGCCCAAGCGGGCGTAAAGGCCGGGTTTGCGCCTGAGAACATCTCAATGGAGGGAGGGGCGATATGGAGCATAGCGATGGAATCCGCAAAGCTAAAATGGTTCCCGGTAACGATGAGGGGGCCTTTCTCGGGAATATTTTCCTGCCCTATGACCTCAAAGTCAGAAAAGGTATGCAAAGCCAGGGATATCAAGCCCTTCAATACCGATCGGATAGCCAACCTGCGGGGGACTTTAATGTCTGACATGAACAACTCCTCACAAACTTTTTGTTATCGGCCAACTAGCTGGAAAATCCCGGCCTTATTCTATCAAAGAACCATTAAGCGGATAAGTATAGATTCTTCCCGGGTCCCGGTCAGGATAATAATAGAGAATATTCCTTTCCCCTTGATAATAGTCCCTCAAGCGGCGGTCTGTTTTCGGACCAATGCTCCAGGCAAAGATCAAGGGTGAATCCAGGGCGGGTGATTCCAGTACCAGGGTACTGCCGTAGGGCATCCAGTCTTCCGCATCGACAATCACCAATGCCGGCTGATATTCCTCCATTTCCGGAGACGCAAAGATTTCCAGGTCTCCGCGCTCAATTCCGTATAATCCCTGTAATCGACCCAGCCTGGCAGGCAAGTAAAAATAAATGTTTGAAAAGATCAGCAGGGATACAATAACTGTGATTCCCAGGAGGCGGAGCTTGTTTAAGGGCCTGTTCTTTTTTTGAGCCCGTTCACCTCCTGCCAGCCAGATGATCCCGCCAGCAGAGAGCAGGGCCAGCCCGGGAAGGGCTTCAAAATAATAGCGCGATCCCAGCAGCCAGGAGCTCACCCAGTATGCCAGGTAGATAAGCACCAACGACCCAGTTATGCTGGCGGAAAAATAAGCCAGGGGTTTCTTTCGGGCTGCCCAGAAACCAAAGGGCAGGAATATCCAGGAAAATCTCAACCACCCGAAGAGGTCACTGGAAGCAACTTTCAGGCTGAAGCGTGTGTTACGCCAGCCCTGCAGGAGGCTGTGACCGTCCTGGGCGACACCATGCCCTTCCCCAAAGCCGTATTTATCGTACGGCCACCATAGTGCATAGGGGTTAGTGAACAAGCTGCCAGTTAAAGCATACTGCCATACAAAGTACAGGCTTACCAATACTAGGGCCAGACCGCCTACCAGCAGGATCCTCTTCCGTTTCCATCCAGGGCCTTGAAATAAGACAATGGCTCCCTGGATTGCAAAGGGCAGGGCAACCGCCGCAGCGGTCAGCGGCCGGGTTAAGGCCAATACTCCCAGGCAAAGCCCCGCCGTCAGGGAGGGCAGCCAACTGAAAGGAGCTTCCTCCTTTTCCAGACTATCCAACCAGAATAGAAAAAATGCTGTAGCAAGCGCCAGGCTCCAGATATGAGAGAGTAGCGATCCGGCCTGAATGAGGAAAAGCGGAGAGGTACCCAGCAGCAAAGTGCCAAGAAGGGCGGTTTTCTCCCCCAGGGTGCGCTTGCCCAGCTGGTACGTCAGCCAGGCGGACAATCCTGCCAGCAACGGGTTGACCCAACCTATCATGCCGGTCCGTACGCCCAAAGACAGGGCAGCCGGCCAACCAGGAGGGTACTTTCCAAAGCGTTGGCCCTGGAAGTCAATCACAAATGGGATTAAAAAGCTTTTAGAGAATTCGGGGGTGGGCAGAGTGAGGTGCCCACCAGCTATGGCTTTCGCCTGCCAGAGATAAGCAAATTCATCTTCCAGGTGGGGCATGTTCTCATAGATCAAGCTCCCCACAAGAGCAGCGGCCAGAATCACTGCCAGCGAAAGCAGAAGTGCCAGCCGATCCCAGAGGTTCTCCATCAATTCAGGCCCCCACCACCCGGATCGCTTCCAATGCCCGTTCATGCAAAAATCCATTACTGGCACAAATACCGCGGTTCCCCTTCAGGGTTCTTCCTTGGGAGAAATCCAGAGAGGCTCCCTCCAGGTCTGTTACCCTACCGCCAGCTTCCGCGACAATGATCGATCCGGCAGCCTGATCCCAGATCTTTTCCTTATAATCCATCCGTTGTGGGGAAAGCAGCCGGAGGTAAATTTCACCTTCCCCGGATGCCAGCAGGGCATATTTTACCTGGCTGTCCATCCGCACAGGATCGGCTTCTCCACCCAATTCTCGCTGAAAGGCATCGATCTGGTCTGTGTTGGTGTGGCTCGATTCAAAGGAACGCAGCAGGCGGGCATCTTTCGGGTCCTTCCGCTTGGAAACACTCAAACGAGAGAATCTGTCCGGCTTATCAAAATCGCTCAGCCTGGCAATCCAGCTTCCCCCACCCCGCCGTGCAACCAACAGGCTGCCCGCCCCCGGGGATGTTTCCTGCAGGTCAGGGTTGATGTTAGGGCATCCCAAGACGCCCAGCTGTACCTCGCCATCCTCCACATAAGCCAGGGCGGTGGCATACTGAGCTCGCCTCAAGAACCCTTTTGTCCCGTCGATGGGATCAAGCGCCCAATACTTCCTCCCAGGCTCATCCCCACCGCGATCAATCCAATCACAGACACGCTCCGGTGTGACCTCGGGAACAACCCGGCTGACAAAACCAGCCACTCGTTCGAGGGTGTCCTGTCCTGCAGACAAGCGCAAGACATCGGACTGCTCCTCGCCAACCAATACTTCCCCTGCAAACGACTGCTCAAGCAGGTAGCCAATCACGGCCTGGGCGGCAAAATCAGCCACGGTAACAGGAGAGCGATCGTCTTTCGTTATGGTTTCTGAAACCATCTCTTCCTGGATCTCCGCCACCAGGCTGGCTGCCAGGTGGACAGCTTCAAGCGCAAATCTGTTCCGGGAATCGTTCCAATCCATCACGCCTACCTTCTAATAAATAGCACTGTCATTACCTAATCAAGGGCCGGCACTCCCGACAAATCGTATGCCATGGCGCCGGTAATTCGCACCGGGACGATGTCCCCTTCGGGCAGGTCGCCTTCCACGATCACCATGCCATCAATTTCCGGAGCATCCCGGTAGCTCCGTCCCAGGGAGATGATTTCTCGCGAGCCCTCAACCTCGCCCTTTCCTTCCACCAGCACATCGAGAGTTTTTCCGATCTGGATCTGGTTCTTTGCCAGGGAAATACCCTGCTGGGTGATCATCAATCTTTCCAGGCGTTCTTGTTTGATCTGCTTTGGAATGGGATCCCCAAGCTCCGCTGAAGCGGTGCCAGGTTCAAAGGAATATTCAAAAACGCCCACTCTGTCAAAGTGGATCTCCTTCACAAAATCCAGCAGCATCTCAAAGGAACGCTCCGTTTCCCCAGGATAACCGACAATGAATGTCGTCCGAAGCGCCAGATCCGGCAGCCGGTCCCGGAGCTTTTCCACCGTTCGGGTAACCCAGCCCATATTGGCCGGTCGGCGCATAGCCCGCAGCACCTCAGGATCCGCATGCTGGAGAGGCATATCGATATAGGGCAGAATTTGATCCTTCTCCGCCATGACGTCGATTAGGCGGTCCGTGATATAGCCAGGGTAGGCATATAAGATCCGCAGCCAGATCACGTTCGGAACAGACGCTGTTAAATCCTCCAGCAGGGAAGCCAGGCCATCTTTTTCTCCCAGGTCATGGCCGTAATCTGTTGTGTCCTGGGCAATCAAGTTGATCTCCTTTACCCCCTGCGATCCCAGATATGTCGCATCAGCCAGGATCGTTTCCCGGGGACGGCTGACTGCCGTTCCTTTTATTCCAGGAATGGCACAGAAAGCGCAGGGCCGCCTGCAGCCATCGGCAATCTTTAAATAGGCGCTGGCACCCTGGATATGAGCGCCAACTGTACCCGCGGGATCGTTTCCCACAACCGGGACATCCGGGAGAAAATACAGGGGCCGGGGACCTCCACTTCCGCGCAGCTTGTTGACAACTTGGAGAATATCCATCCAGCGTCGTGTGCCCAGCAGGCCATCAATTCCCGGCACTTTCTCCAGCACCTCCTGTCCATACCGCTGGGTCAAACATCCAGCAGCGATCAGAAGCTGTCCATCCTTCTTCCCCTGGGCAAGTTCCCGCATTACCGCGTATGACTCTTCCCGCGCCGGCTCAATAAAACCGCAGGTGTTTACAAGGAGAATCCCCGCCAGGTCAGGATCAGATACAGGAAGATAGCCATCCCCCTGGAGAAGCTGGGCCATGCCGTTGGAATCCACCGTGTTTTTCGCACACCCGAGTGAAACCAGATGAAAAGTTCTCCTGTTCATGATTAACCTGTGAGGTATTTGTTTTATCCGTTCTACGGTTCCGTAGTTGGCGTGGGCGTTAAACTTGGCTCTGGCGTATCACTCGGTGTTGGGGTGAGCGTAATCGTGGGGGTGGGGGTGGCAACACCCTGGGGGGTATAAATCCGGTTGATTACCTCACCGTATAACCCCATAACGCCCTGGTCCTGCTGATTATAAATGACCTCCACCCCGGCAGCATTGCCGGTCAACACCTCTATGCGCAGCTCCCCCCCAAATACTTTAACACTTCCGGGAACGAGACGGCCTTCAAAAGCCAGGGCATTATCAACTGTCACCCGCACCCAGGTCCGCTGCAAGATGATCAGCTGAAGCTGGATTCTCTCATTGCCGGTAAGAAATGGAGTGGATGTAGCTCCCTGTCCCTCTCCAGCGGTGCCTTCGCCTTCTGGTGTGGGTGTCACGGCAACCTCAATTTCGTCAGGTGTGTTTCCTGAAGATAAAAGAGTCGCTGAGGGCGTGAAGCTTGGCAGCAATACATCTGCCACTGCTGGAACAGTAGCTGTGTCTTCCAATGCGGATCCGTTCCCTCCGAGGATCATCAACCCCGCCCCAATCGAGACTGCCGTGATCAAGATCACCACAGCTGCCCAGAGCAGGGTGGGATTGGCAAAGAACCGTTTCAACCAGACCAGCTTTCCGGGCCCGGACTGGCCTTCCTGCGTTTCCGGCCGGGTCTGCTCAAGGCGGCTCTTTAAAACATCCGCATAGCTTAATAGAAGTGGCTCAGGGTCCAGGCCCAGGAATTCGGCATAATTCTTGACCATGCCTTTCCCCTGGACTGTGGATGGCAAATCTTCCAGATTTCCGTTTTCGATGGCTTTAAGATAGCGGGCAGGTATAAAAATCTGCTCTTCTACATTGGGGATAGTAAACCCGAGTCTTTCCCGCTGTTTTTTTAATACAGCCCCTATCTCCCCCATTAATTTGGGCTGTGAACTGTCTTGAGAGGAAGAGGGAGAGGGCTGAGGAAGCTGCTCCTCTTCCGGTTCGTCGAGTACTTCGCGAAGCTGTTTAAGAAGAGGCGCAGGATCCAGTTTCAGGAAGGCGGCATAGGAGCGGGTAAACCCCTTTTTCTGAACTGAGGAAGGCAATACCTCCCAGTTATCCGCCTCGATAGCCGCCAGATATTTACCCTTGATCCTGGTAACTAAAGAGATCTCTTCCAGAGATAATTCCTGTTCCTCTCTGGCCTTCCTTAATATCTCTCCGATTGATAAGTTTTCTTCAGCCATAGCGCCATACAAAGACCGGCCTGGCCAGCATTATGGCTGATCCCAGACCGGTTTTGATATCCTTCAGATTTGTGCTGTTTTAGGCTTCTTCGTCTTCTTCAGCTTCTTCCTCTTTTTCTTCCGGAAGAGCGCCCTCTTCGGTCTGTTCGCTGTCTGCGCCAGGTTCTTCAGCCTCAGCTTCCAGTTCTGCGGCCTCATCTTCAAGAATTTCCTCCAGCGCTTCCTCTGCCCTGAGGGCTTCTTTCTCTTCTTCCTCAAGTGCAGATTCAGGAGTTTCGCCTTCGCGGTAAACGATGATCTCAATCTCCGGAATCAAATCAACTGTCAGGCGGACAGCCACTTTATGCCTTCCGAGCATGCGCAAGGGCTGAGATTCAATTTGTTTAGCTTCCACAGGCACACCGATCTCCTCACTGACTGTCTCGGCGATCATCTGGGTGTTGATGGAACCATACAGCCTGCGAGTTTCACTGGCTTTGGCAGCAAAGGTAAAGCGCTTGCCTTCCAGCTGCTCAGCAACACCACCAAGCTCCTGATTTACTTTGGCTCGTTTGACCTCTCCCTGCTTCTTGATGCGGCCTGCCATTTTCATGGCACCGGGCGTGGCCAGCACTGCCAACCCCTGAGGCATCAAGTAGTTGCGGGCATAACCGGGAGCGACTTTTTTAACCTCTCCGGCTCGGCCTAATTTATAAACATCTTCCAGTAACAGTACTTTCATAGTATCTAGCCCTTTCTCCTTTTTGATAAATAGGTTCGTCCTTTGCGAAGGGTACAACGCCAAAGACGCCGAAAAATTTTACCAGATGGGCGCAGCGAGGTCAATGACCGCCGTCGGACAGGTCCAATAACAGAAGTCGAGTTGGGCGGGATTGGGGCTCTTTAGGTCCGCGATAAGATCACCCAGGCGGACAGGCCGATGAGGAAGAGAAGCTGGATGAGAAATACCTCGAGAGAGAGATCCTCCCCTCGTTGATCCGCAAAACGAAGCCCCGGGGGTACACCTTCCAGCTTTAATAGCGGTCCGGCGAACCAGGTGAACAGGGCGCCGCCTATCAAACCCCCGAAATGTCCCCAGTTGTCAATTCCAGGGGAGAGTCCGATCAGGAAATTGATTACCGCCACCTGGATGATCTGGCGCAGGGCTACCTGGAAGCGGTCGCCGAATAATTCCTTGTGTTGGTATATGAATACTCCTTCGGCAGCCAACAATCCGAAAATCGCGGTAGAGGATCCCAGAGATGGCGCTGGTGTGAAGAAGAAAGAGAACAGATTTCCTGTGATGCCAGCGACCAGGAACAGCAGCAAGAAGCGGAAAGAACCAAAAAAGCGCTCAATCCTTCTTCCCAGGATGTAAAGGGCATAGAGATTAAATCCCAGATGGAAAATCGAGCCGTGCAGAAACATGGGGGTGATCAGCCGCCAGTATTCACCGTCCAGGATAGCCCCGTTGATCTTCATGCCCAAGGCTGCTGGCAGGTCCTGGTAAAAGAGGAAACCAGTCGCCAGCTGCAGGACATAGACAAGGGCCATGATGGCCAGTAAACTGGTTGTAACCAGTGGTTTACCATCCGGAAGTGGTACCTGAACCCTGTGAGGAACCGCCTTCCCGGGTTCGGAAACCTCTTCATCCGCGGTATGAGCTCCATCTCTCCCCAATTCTGCCCGGGTTATCAGTCGCCGGAAATGGATCGGGCCGGCAGCGTTGGCGCTGATATACGGCAGATAGATCTCTGCTTCATGCTGATTGTGAAGGGTTCGCAGAGCATTTTCGACCGCTTCCCTGATGCGCTGGACTGCCACTGGGTCTTCAGCTAAATCCAGCCCATATTGATTTTTGAATTCATTGAGCAACCTGATAATCAGTTCTTCTGGGGATATTGGTGATATGTGTAAAACCGATAAAGGATTTTCAGTCATAAATTCACAACCCGTTGATGCACTCGATGCTGCTCCGCTTGGATGATAGCTTCAATCGTGTCGACTGTCTCATCCAGGCGGTCATCTCTATTGACCACGACATAGTCAAACAGTTCAATTTTCTTATATTCCTGGCGGGTGGTAGCAATGCGCAGTTTCAAGCTTTCGCTGGTTTCTGTATTGCGTTTTTTAAGGCGATTGATCAATTCCTCTTCATTCTGGGGTGTCAGGAAAATCAATAAAGCGTCCTCTACCAACTCTCTGACCGTTTCCGCTCCCTGAACATCAATCCGCATGATGACATTTTTCCCGCTGGCAAGCGCTTCCCTGACCTGAGATTTGGGGATCCCTTTGTAATCCTGATAGACCACAGCATATTCCAAGAGCTCCCCTTCATCGATCATCTTGGCAAATTCATCCTGGGAAAGGAAAAAATAATCCACACCGTCAACCTCGTCGGGGCGGGGTGCGCGGGTAGTAGCCGTGATCACAAAATGGAAGGGCAGCCCTCTGGCTTTCATCATCTCCAATACAGAGTCCTTCCCCACTCCTGAAGGCCCCGAAATCACAATCAGGAGAGGATTGCGGGGCTGTAATGACAATGTAGCGACTGCTGATTCTGTATCCATAATCATGATCCTTATCCAGTATAATTGGGCACGACTCTGAATTCTCGATTTGCTATAATACAGTATGCCAACTTACGAATATCGCTGTAAAGATTGTAACCATAAATTTGAAATCTTCCTTACCTACCAGGAATATGAAAACGCGCCTGTTTCCTGCCCGGTTTGCGGTGGGCTGAATCCAGAAAGGATTATCCGCCCGGTCAGGATCTCCCGCACTGAACAAGCTCGTTTGGATTCCCTGACAGACCCCAGGCTGCTGGACAGACTGGATGATGATCCCCAAACCCTGGGAAAAATGATGCGCGAGATGAGCAGGGAATTGGGAGAGGACATGGGTTCGGAATTTGATGAGGTGGTTAACCGTCTGGAAAAAGGGCAATCTCCAGAAGAAATCGAGCGCGACCTGCCTGATTTGGGCGCTGGTGAAGGAATACCAGACCCTGGTCTTAACGATTGAGTCCTTCCCATTCTGGCCCAACACCCTTCCCCGTTTAATAACCCCATTTATCCAAGTTTTCCTGAAGGATGGCCCTGAGATCCTGCTGGACCACGTTAAAGGTCCTGTCCGCATCCACCACTATCCAGCGACCCGGGTCTGCTTCGGCCAGCTTAAGGTAGCCATCCCTGACCCGATGATGGAAATTGATGTCATAAGCATCAAGCCGATTCAGACCTCCTGCGTCCAGGCGGCGCTGTAAACCCACCTCTGGAGCAAGGTCCAATAATATGGTCAAATCCGGGACCAATCCCCCCGTTGCATAATGGATAATGCCTTCCAGGGAGGTAACTGTGTTTTGATGCCCGTACCCCTGGTAAGCCAAGGTGGAATCCGCATAGCGGTCTGAGAGCACGATCCCACCTCTTGCCAGTTGAGGTTTGATCACCTCTTCTACCAGCTGAGCGCGGGCTGCCTGATAAAGCAGGGCTTCGGTCCGGTCGATCATGGCCGTATTTTTAAGATCCAGCAGCGTAGCGCGGATCTGATCGCTAATAGGGGTGCCGCCCGGTTCACGGGTTCTCAATATCGGATACCCTGCTTGAATAAACTCTTCAGCCAAGATATCAAGCTGGGCGGTTTTTCCACTGCCGTCCGGGCCTTCAAAAGTGATGAATCTACCCTGTCTTGAATTCATAAATCATGCTCTCTTTTTAGCCGGATCGATCAGCGCTGGCCTCAGGAATCCTCCCGAAAGATCCTCACCCGGCGGTTGGGTTCTTTGCCATAGGAATGGGAAACCAGGTTGGCCTGGGATACCATCTGATGCTGCAGGCGGCGGATGCTGGAGGAAGCCGGGGGTAATTCCACCCAGCGCTCTCCATCGTGGATGGCCTGGATCGCGATTTGGGTTTGCTGCAAGGCCATTTCATCATTCTTGGAGAGGGTGCCGTTTTTCAGGTTGAAGATATCTTTAAGCAGATGCTCCATACGGCTGATGGTATTGGAGCGCAGCACATAAATCGGCAAACCCAGCTTTTCCGCTTTCATAATCGATTTGGGATTATCCCGGTAATGGTGTTTGAGAGTGACCGCAATTTTGGCATCGCTGACCTGTTTTTCAATCGTAACCGGCACATTGAGGTTTCGGGCGGCCTTTAACATCCGATCCCGGGCAACACCATAGGTGAAGATCGGTAGTGATTCCAGGTTTTCTCTGTCCAGTTCTAAAACAGGACTTCCCAGGCTGAACTCGTCCTCCGGGAGAGGATCAGAGCCAATGCTTTGCAGAATGGGCTTGGTAGCCTTTTTCTTAATCGTGATCTTTCCATCCTCTGAGCGTGATCTGATCTCAGGCCTCAGCGTTTCGCCGCGCAGGAGGGAATCCACTGCGCTGGCCACATCCTGATGGATCACCAGGATGTCCCGAGTTTGGATCTCTATCAATACGTGGAAAGTCGGATTAGAGCGCCGCTCCAGAACGGTTTTCTGGGTGCCGCGCCTTTTAGCTTCCTCGTCAGATAAGGTTACTGATTCAATTCCGCCTACCAGATCAGCCAAAGTCGGGTTGATTAGCAGATTATCCAGGGTATTGCCGTGGGCGGTTCCGATGAGCTGCACCCCACGCTCGGCAATCGTGCGGGCGGCCAAAGCCTCCAGGGTCCGACCTATTTCATCGATGACAATCACTTCCGGGTTATGGTTTTCTACAGCTTCGATCATGACTTCGTGCTGCTGGGAAGGTTCAGCCACCTGCATTCGGCGGGCTTTGCCGATTGCCGGGTGAGGAACATCGCCATCACCAGCAATTTCATTCGAGGTGTCAACAATCACAACCCGCTTGTTCTCAGCCAGGATACGGGCGGCTTCCCGGAGCATGGTCGTTTTTCCAACACCTGGTCGTCCCAGGATCAGCAGGCTTCTGCCGCTCTCAATCAAATCTTTGACGATATCAGTCGTGCCGTAGACTGCTCTTCCCACCCGGCAGGTCAGGCCGACAATTTTACCCATCCGGTTTCGGATGGCCGCAATCCGATGCAAAGTGCGCGCCAGGCCAGCCCGATTGTCCCCATCAAATATTCCTATACGGTCGACCACATATTTTATTTCACTTTTGGTGACTTCGTCAGCAGAGAGTTCTTTTTCCCGATCTGAAAAACGAGCGGTAGGAACGCGCCCCAGATCAAGGATGATCTCGATCAGATCTGCATTATTCTCCTGCTCGTTAAGCGCCTGGCTGATCTCAGGAGGGAGAACTGCCAGCAAGGAATCTAAGTTATCCGTTATTCTTTGATTAGACATCATATCAATTCTTAATTTTCGTATGGGATATCGGAGTAGTGATATCCGGTTGCTTTTCAAAGCCCTGCACCACAAAGGTTTGCTGGGCATTATAGTGGACAGCCAATCTTTTCACCATAACTCGCTGCTGATCTCCAGGCAGGGCGCCCAACCTCTCCAGCGCAGAGGAGGTCACTTGCTGATAGTCGCGAACCCGCAGATATACTTCCCGTCTACTCGTATAAGGTAAATGGAATAACAGCGCTGACAAGTACTCATCCACAGAGCCCAGCGAGGGATCCAGCAGCAGGTCCAGCAGAATTCCTCTTGGACCAAATTGCGTTAAGGCAATCCCTACCACCCGGCCATCCTTCCAGCTCAACATCCCCTGGATTTTGGGAAAATCCGGCAGGGGCTCCAGGCGCTGGATCTGAGCGGGCACAACCCGTTGGTAGAGGACCTGCGCCAGGCCATTATCCCCCCGACTCGCCGGGACCCAGGATCTCTGTCCGGAGCCGGAGAGGATCTGACGGGGAAGTTTCCAGATCTGCTGCTCTGTATAGGAGCGGAATCCTGATTGATGCAGGATCTGCTCCTCCGGAGAACCAAGACCAACTTCCCCCATCATCTGCAGCGCTCCTCGTTCGCAGGCGGCTCTGGATAGGTGAGAAATCAGTCCGCTGTAATCCGGTTCCGCGCCCAGTGAACTCGGCGCCAGCATGGCAATCCGGGCAGTATGGTTATCCGCGACGAACAATATCTGGCCGATTAACAACGGGAATTGTTCCGATTCCAGGGGATCAGCCGCAGCGTAAAACTCGCTGGATGGCAGGGCAACTGAGAGCAACACGCTGGAGAACAAGCCGGGATTGAAGACAAACCGCAGGGAGTTATCCAGTACCATTCTCTGGTTCTGGTAACGGTGCAGTACAGTCAAATCCCGCCAGGCTAGCTTTCTTGCCATAGACTCCTGATTTTTCCAAGGACAAGGTGGATGAAATAGCGGTGAACCCGATCATCTTCCGTCAGTTCAGGATGGAAGGCTGTGGCCAGCAAATGACCTTGCTGGGCCGCGACCACTCTGCCATCTGGCAGCGCAGCCAGGATTTCAGCATCCTTCCCAACTGAACTTATCAAAGGAGCGCGGATAAAAATCCCGTTAAAAGGGGCAGTGCTGTCCGAAACGGTTTTCAGGACCGGGATATCCAGCTCGGTTTCAAAACTGGCGATCTGCCTGCCATAAGCATTCCGGTCAACAGTGATATCCATTAATTCTAACAGGGGTTGGGTGCGGTGGGCATCTCTGGAGAGCAGGATCGCGCCAGCACAGGTGCCCCAGATGGGTTTTTCCCCTCCAAAAGTCCGCAGCGGCTCCAGCAACCCGAATTCCACCGCCAGCTTCCCGATCGTGGTGGATTCCCCACCGGGGAGGATCAAGCCATCCAACCCTTCAAGCTGCCCGGGCAGCCGAATTTCAACCACATTCACTCCCAGGCCGTCCAGCATGTCCAGGTGTTCCTCGAAGGAGCCCTGCAAGGCCAGCACCCCCACCTTGAGATGGCTGGGGTCATAAGTCAGGCTGGTTTGTTCTTTTCTCATCAATTAATCAGCCCAGCAGGCCCGGCTTACCATCCACGATTTGCCAGTCTTTCATTTTCGGCCAGATCGACCACATTGCGGCCAACCATGGGCTCTCCCAGATTCCGGCTGATTTCAGCCAGGATTTCCGGGTTATCAAAGTGGGTCACTGCTTTAACGATCGCCGCGCCCCTTTTGGCCGGGTCGCCAGATTTAAAGATGCCGGATCCAACAAATACACCATCCACGCCCAGCTGCATCATCAAAGCCGCGTCTGCCGGAGTGGCAATCCCACCAGCCGCAAAATTGACAACCGGCAGTCTGCCTAATTCACGGGTCTCTTTGACCAATTCATAAGGCGCGCCAATTGTCTTGGCGTAGGTCATCAGCTCTTCTTCCGGCATGTTGATCAGGCGTTTGACCTCACCCAGCACAGTCCGGGCATGGCGGACAGCTTCTATCACGTCGCCGGTGCCGGCTTCTCCTTTGGTGCGGATCATGGCTGCGCCTTCGCCAATCCTGCGCAGGGCTTCCCCTAGATTTCTGCATCCACAAACAAAAGGGGTTTTAAAGTCATGTTTATTGATGTGATAGGCTTCGTCTGCCGGTGTCAGCACTTCGGACTCATCAATGTAATCCACCTCAAGGGCTTCTAGAATTTGAGCCTCTACAAAGTGCCCAATGCGGGCTTTGGCCATCACGGGAATGGAAACGCTTTCCATGATCTGGATGATCAATTCTGGATCGCTCATCCGGGCCACGCCGCCATCCGCCCGGATATCAGCGGGAACTCGCTCCAGGGCCATCACGGCAACCGCGCCGGCCTCTTCGGCAATTTTCGCGTGTTCGACCGTGACAACATCCATAATCACGCCGCCCTTCAACATCTGCGCTAAACCTTTCTTTGTTTTAAAAGTACTTACCTGGGATTCCATCTTTCCCAACCTCCTACCTGGGAGCTCACGCGGGGTCAACCGCAGCAGCTGTCATCTGCGAGCTCATTTTACACGCCAAAACCCATCCACTGGAGTCCTTTATTGTGGATGGCGTTCAGGTTTTGTTTTGTAGTTTCATTCTACCACGCAGGAAAATGTGTAGCAAATTCAGGAGATCGGGTTAACAAAAAACAGACAGTCTGAATTTCTCCAAATTCAGACAGAAATCACCCTGGCGGTGTTTTACGATCGAATCGGATTTTATTCTGGTATAAGCGCAGCACCGTCCCGTTCAGCGGGGAACGACGTTCAAGCGAATCGCTGTTCTTATGTTGCCGTCAATTTCCACGTCAACAAATTCGGGGATGCTGACCACTTCATATCCATCCTCAGCCAGGTAATCGCACGCCAGAGCCAAGGCTTTAACAGCCTGATTCACAGCGCTGGCTCCTATCGCCTGGACATTTACAAACTGGCGTTCGCGAAAAATACCCGCTATGGCCCCCGCTACGGCTGAGGTCCGGGACGTCGCTGAAACCTTGATGATATCTACATTGTCGGTATCCATGACATGCTCCCTGGAATAAGACGTAGGCCAATCAAACGCTACTGCCTATTCTTGTGTGTGAATTCATTGTACAAAATGGGAGGGAATAAATCAAGGAGGGCCAATGTGTGGTTTCTTTCAATGTTTATACGCAATGTAACATTAGTTACATACCTGGATTGCACCATAAGGTAAAATTACTTCACAGCAGGAGGGAAAAGACCCTCACAATTTGGCCTGCTTTCAGGAAGGTGCTTATGGCAGAGAATTTCACCTATTTTATGGACCTGGAGGATTTGATCGATTCATTTCCCCCGGAAAGCATCCTCAGCAGGAATATCTATCAGGATGAATCCGTTAAATCGATCCTGTTTGGTTTTCAACCCGGGCAGGAGCTCTCTCAACATACTGCCTCGGTACCGGCGATCCTGCATTTCCTCCGCGGGGAAGCAACCCTGGTTCTGGGCGAGGAAACAAAAAGCGCCCAAGCCGGGACCTGGATCCACCTGCCCGCCCATCTCTCACACAGCATCAAAGCCGAAACTGAGACCTTGATGCTGCTAACGTTGCTGTTCTAGGAACCCACAAAGGAGCGCTTGATGAAGATCCTGGCCGTCATTTCTGGTGAATACGGAGAACGTCATGTGCGCAACATCAAGGAAAATGGACCTGAAGGTTGGAAGATCAGTATCTGGAAAGCACCTCCTGTATTTCCTCCCTTCATTGATGATCCGGAAGAATTTTTACCTGGTGAATTCGATCCAGCTGATTTGATCCTGTCTTTCGCGGAGCATAAAGGCGCGGCCGAGTTGCTGCCGGATATCGCCAAGAAAACCGGCGCCAGGGCCGTATTGGTCGGTGTGGATGATGAAAGCTGGCTGCCGCGAGGGCTGGAGCGCCAACTGCACGAATGGCTCAGCTCCATGGACGTCGCTTGCGCTACACCCAAGCCTTTGTGTTCGCTGACAGAAAACACGTATGGGGTCACCCGTCACGAGACAGCCGATTACCACAGTCCGGAGATTGCGGCGTTTGCCAGACATTTTGGACAGCCAGAGCTGGATTTGACAATTGACCCGGAGGCGGGAATCATCATCGCCGCCCGGGTAAAAAGGGACGCTGTTTGCGGCTGCACTGAATTTGTTGCCCAAGGGTTGATCGGATTATCGGCCAACGAAGCCGAAGAGAAATCCGGGCTGCTGCACCACCATTATCCCTGCCTGGCCAGCATGGTCAAGCTACCCCACTTCAACCACGACACATTGATGCATGTCTCCGGCCAGGTACTGAAGAACAAGGTCGGTGAGCAAGTAAAACCTTTCA
>Ga0164313_10000079_pt1 | contig 58864 bp, 57 predicted proteins | sample GuaBasSedimGuay4_FD_113735 | JGI IMG/M metagenome (GOLD analysis project Ga0164313, IMG submission 113735) | Subseafloor sediment microbial communities from Guaymas Basin, Gulf of California, Mexico - Guay4, Core 4569-4, 0-3 cm | ecosystem: Environmental > Aquatic > Marine > Hydrothermal vents...
CGGAATGGCGAGTCGGCAGCAGTTAAGCCCCCATATGTTCCCTATTATAAATTCATGGATGCCTGCCACCCTGAAGTGCAGGAATTTGTCAGAGAGAATGTAGAATCACTAGCCAAAATACCTGAAATAGACGGAGTACACCTTGACTATGTTCGGCTGCCCGACGTAATTCTTGCCGAGGGTTTGCAGCCTAAGTACAACATTGTACAGGACAGTGAATTTCCCGAATATGATTATTCTTATTCGGATTATTGCAGAAAGCAATTTAAAGCCATTACGGGCATTGATCCGCTTACAGATCTTGATGACCCACAGTCTAATGAAGCCTGGCGGCAGTTTAGATATGATTCAATTACCAACCTTGTAAATGGGAAATTGATACCGGAAGCTAAGAAATACAAAAAGCAAATCACTGCGGCAGTATTTCCAAATTGGTGGCATGTGCGTCAGGAGTGGCGGGCCTGGAAACTGGATGGAGTGTTGCCCATGTTGTATCATGGTTTTTATAATGAAGATCTGAATTGGGTTAAAATGCAATGTAAAAAGGGAGTTGGTGATATGATTGTGCCCAAGCCATTGTACAGTGGATTGTTTATGTCTGATTTGAATCCGGATGAATTAAAGGAGGCCTATAAACTTTCTATGGAAGGTGGCGCCAGTGGCATTTCGTTGTTCTCACTTGGGGGCATGAAAGAGGGGCATTGGAAAGCCTTGAAATCCTTAGTACACAAATGAAAATAACTTGAATCTATCCTGATCATTCACCAGATTTTTTTACTATTTGAAAAACGACAAACACATGGAAATACTTGAAATTAAAAAAAAGGCAGATAGGAAGCTTATGGAAGCTATGCATTACCTGATTCGTCAATTAAACGATCAGGCAGATCTGCCTGATATTGATGCTATAAATGAAATCATTCAATCTGATTCAACCCAGTTGCTAATGGTGCGCGAAGATGATAGTTGGGCTGGCAGTCTTTCATTGGTGATATATCAAATACCTACAGGTCAGCAGGCACGCATTGAAGATGTGATTGTCGATTTAAGGTTTAGGGGTCGCGGTCTCGGAAAAATTTTGATGGAAGAGGCTGTAAGGAGAGCAAGAAAGGCAGGTGCGGCTTCATTATCATTTACTTCCAGACCAGCCAGAGAGGCAGCCAATAAATTGTATCAGAGCATGGGATTCAAGTTGCATGATACGAATGTGTACAAAATGGATTTGTGACGGATTTAAGGAATAAAAATAATTCCTTATGATGCTCCCCAATAGGTGTGCTTTTGGGGAGTTTATTTTTGTGTAAAGCCGACGATAGGGTATTGGTCAAAGATGGACCGGATTGCCCATTTTATATATTTATCATTTTGATAGGGATTGCCAAACATGGTTGTTGCATAACCCTGCCATACAACGGTTCTTTTTTTCCTGTCCATCAAAGTGACTATTATAGTGCCATTGTACATGTCGTATTTCACGTGATCATATGTTTCATCATCTTCCTCTTGATGAGCAAGCCATTTTTCAAAATATGGCTGTCTGAATCCAGTCAAATCAAAATCTCCGTTAAACATTTTATATGCTACCAGAAGATCGGTTTTTTTAGTCATGTGCCTGTATCCCTGAATTTCCATTCTTCTCTTAATCTCTTTCTGAATTTCCCCTCTCAGTTTTATCGAGTCCCTTGATGGCCCGATCTCTTCAATGAAATCGAAAGTTTTATATTTTTTGAATGATCCAGCATAGCTATAATCAGACTCTACGAAATATTCATTTCTCATACATGATCCGGAGATAATAGCTGTTACGATAAGTAATAATCCAACTTTTTTCATAAGTCTAATAGTTTTATTGATTCAAATCGCAAATCGGGGGCAGGTAAGGATTGTTTGCCTAATCGGAAGTAGGGTAATTATTCAAAATACTTTTGTCACCTAAAAGACAATTGTAACTGAATAATCAATAATTTTATGATCTCCATCAAAAATCCCTACACTTCACCTGGTGTTTTTGCTGCAAGGCAAAAATATTCGTGGATCTTTTTGCCAGATGAAATAGCATTTTGATAGCTAAAAAGGCTTGTGGCTCATACTAAGAGGGCAGCCATCAAGGAGAGGAGTAAATCAACTTGTATTTTTGAATTAAAAAGGAAATAATACTTTTTTTGTGATATGTTGTGCCAATGAGCTAAGATGAGAGAAAGGTTGCTGAGCGCAGCAACCTTTCTCTCATGAAATAGATATTAAATAAATTTGTCCGCCTTTTACCGGCAGGAATGGCACTTATTTTCTTGAAAATGGATTCGATATTTTCACCAGGTCTTCAACTACTTTTCCCTCGTGTTCAAATCGTGCGAGAGTATAGACGTTGCCATTAGGTCCTATGGTAATTGAATTTACGTAGGTTGGTCTGCTGCCATCCTCATAAAAAATCGGACCGTGATCTGTATATTTCCCTTTTGGGATATTATATGTTATTAGATGGAGGTTTTCCAATCCCCTGGCAGCCCCTGATGCGATGTGGTCTTTTCCCTTTACACGTTGACCATCGACGTAGATAGGTCCTCCGGTGAGATAATATATGGTTTCTCCATCCGGTCCGAGTTGAAAACCCAGATAGCCGTAGCTGAATTGATCATACATGCCGCTTTTCTTTGAAGGTTCTGATGTGATCCTCTCCACAAGTTCAATCTTTGGATTTCTCGGATCAATTTTGAATAAGTATCCTGAATTGCCATGCACTCCATAAGCTACATTTTCGGGTGGATACCAAAAAATACTTCGCCAGTTATATTCCATACTTCCAATTCCGGTTGGATCATATTTGCCAAGATAATCAATTACCATGCTTACATCGTCAACTCTGGAAAATGATCCTGAGTCAGGATCATAGAAAGATATAGTTCCATCAGAAGTAGAATAATAGACTTTACCATCTTTCTGATCGATGAACATTGAGCGACATAAAACACGAAAATCATCTCCGGGCACTCCAGCTTCTCCATTAGGGGATATTAAGCCGAGATTTTTAAGTTCATCCTTTGCAACATCATAGTGCAAAAAATATCCTTTTGGCCATGAAATTGCGTAAATCTGTCCACGTTCTTTATCCATTTTCATAGTAACAATTCCCTCACCATGGGGCGCAAGTGCTAAATCTTCAAAAACGCCACTTTTAAGATCGTAAGAAAGAAAATGTCCACCGGGATAGAGCGTATAGCCATCTGGAACTTTTTTTGCCAATCGTTCCATACCATCAATGATTTCGTAATATCCAACGTGTGTTGAAAAGTAAAGTTTACCATTCATCTCGGAAAAATTAACATGGCTTTTTCCCTGAGAGATTGCTTTTGTGCCTTTTTCACCGCATATTTCGGTTAAATCGGCCAAAAATTTGGTCTTATCCGTTTCGGGATCATAAACATAAACTTGTCCCCCGATATCGATAGATTGTGAAGAGAGCACATAGTAAATTTTTCCATCGCTAGCAGCAGAAATGGCGTTATAAGTATCGTGAGCGAGGTCAAACCCTGAAAAATATTTTTTTGCTACAAGAGGCTTAATGTTGTCTGTTGTTTCATTTGTTTCGTTGTGCATTTTAGTATTTTGATTGCAGGCTTGTAAAAGCATGATTGCTGAAAATAAAGCCAGGATTAATAGAGAGCAGAGTGCTGAAAAAACATTTGTCTTTTTCATAGTTTTAAAAATTATGCTTGTTTAATTGTGTTAATAAGTTTTTATCCGTAACAAATTTACCAAATATATGATTAGTTCTGATGAAATGTATTAGAAATAAATTCTAATACAACGGGAAGTGATTCACGCCAATATGTCCAGCTATGGCGGCCATCCCGAATCCGGAATTCATGAGGAATTCCTTTTTTTCGCATTGCAATGTGCACGAGACTATTTCCTTCGAATAGAAAATCATCATCTCCACAATCAATAAACCAACGAACAGACTTTAATTGATCTTTTGTCATTTTGTCAATCAAAGAGAGGGCATTATGAGCTTCATAATACTTCTGAAGAACTGATTCGGAATGACTTTCTTTACTTCTTCTTTTAAGCCTTTCCTTAAATTCTTCAATAGACAGTGGCCCGATATAGGCACTTAGCGGACAAGCTGATGAAAACATTTCAGGATGGTGTAATGCATACATAAAAGTGCCCCCTCCTCCCATTGATAGTCCTGCAACAGCACGATAGCGTTTATTATTTCTGGTTCGATAAGTCTTTTCAACATGGGGTATCAATTCCTCAAAAAAGAAATCTTCATATCGCCACTCTCCTTTAATATCATTGAAATAACCTCGGCGCCCTGTATTGGCATCCGGCATAACAATGATCATGGGAGTTGCACTGCCTTCCTTTATAGCTTTATCAGTTATTTGCAATACCTCTCCAAATTGAATCCATCCGGTTTGATCATCGCCCGCCCCATGGAGTAAATAAAGAACCGGATAACTTCTTTGAGAAGTTTCGTAATCAGGTGGCAAATAAACCGCAAATTTTCGTTCACTGTCAAGTATAGTGCTGGTCATAGAAAGATTATCGAATACCTTTCCGCTTTGTCCAAAACCAGATAGAGACATAAATAAGCCTAAGCTTAATAGCAATATGAGGTTTTTCATAGTTCAAATCCCATTAAATAATTTTTTGATTGATCGGATCCCATGTCACTTTGCGACCTTCAAAATAGGCTTTCTTTGCCATTTGAATAGTAACTGACTCCTGGAACGCTTTATCCACACCACAACTTACCTCACCACCATTGCGGATGACGTTGATCCATTCTTTCAGATGCAAATGGGTTACGTCGTGTGTCTCGCCTCCAATATTAAAGGAAGTCAAACCACGGTCAGTGTAGTATTTTTCTGTGGCCGAAGATGTTGCATCAATATTGCTTTTACCCGATGCAATAGTAAACATTGGTTTGGAAGGATTGATTTGACGCAGTTCCAGCTCTTTTTTATATTGAACAGAATAGCCATCAGGAGTAACTATAATACTACTGCCGATTTCCATACTTGCGTCTCTCCCCATGAATACACGACCCCTGCCACGGCTGTTGGCCAGGGAGGCACTATATATGAGAGTCATCCCACGGTCAGGGTATTCGAAGACTACCTGTAGAAGGTCAGGGATCTCCCTGCCATCTTTGTAATAATAAATGCCTCCAGATGATACGCATGAGGTGGGTATGCCACAGTTCAGCAATCCATTGACAGCATCATATTCGTGGGAAAACAACTGATTGAGCAATCCGTTATTGTAATCGAAGTATTTCGTCCAATTGTAATACCGGTCGAGGCTGAAAGGCACCTTCGGACTATCTCCCAGCCATTGATCCCAATCGATGGAATTTATATCACCAGGTTTTGGCGTTCCATCTGAATTTAGATGTCGTACCCAGGCACCGCTGGTTGAATTACGGTTGGTTGTGACTTCCACGAGGTTGACTGCCCCTAACACACCTTTTTTGATCATGTCAGCCGCAAAAGGATAAATTGGATTGTGTCTGATCTGATGGCCCAACTGATAAACCAGGTTACTGTTGTTTATTGCTGCTACCAAAGGTTTGATTTCTTCTTCAGTCCGTGTTGGCCCTTTCTCACAATAAACATGTTTACCGGCTTGCAAAGCTTCAATTGTCATGTGAGCATGATGAAAATCAGGAGTGGCGATGATTACAGCGTCTATGTCAGGGTTTGCTAACAAATCCTGATAATGCTTATATCTTTTAACTTTTGGTATTTTTTCTCCTTTAGTTGCTTTTACTCCATTTCGCGCAGAGTCCATTGCTCGTTCAGCATGCATATCATGCACATCACAAACACCGGTCAAAACCACATTCATGTCATCGAAACTTAGCCATGTTTCGTATTGGTCGCTCCCTTTTATATTTTCGATATTGGCCTTGGTAGAGAAACCGCATCTAAACAACAAGTCTATGCTTCTACTTCCTGCCCCAATAATACCTAGCCGGATGGTGTCTGCGGATTTGCCTATGGCATTTGGAAAGGTTTCAAACTGTAATTCTGTATTTAACCCCAGTTTTTCGAGCATGTTGATTTGGGGAGGTTGTTTACTGGCTGCCGATAAGGAACTATCTTTAGAAATCTCATAGCCAAAAAAACCTAGTACAGGTAGTGAAGCCATGCCTTTTAATAGATCTCTTCTCTTTAGTTTACCACTATTTTTATTATTATCGTTATTATCTTCCATCATGTTCGTTGATTTAAATATTTTGCTTGTTACCCTGTTGTTAGTAAGATGTCTCTTATTTATTCTTCCTGATGAGGTCCAGGCCTAATTGTCTGCCGGCGGGAAAAACTGCCAGTATAAACAGGGCTGCGGCCTCTATAAGGTTTTTATTTACCACAAGGTAATGACCTTCAACAGGCATAGAATAAACGAGACCGGGCCATGGGGGCATACAGACGTAATAAAGTAAGATCAGTATCATACCTGTCCACGACATTAATTTCGTAAAAATGCCGATAATCAAACCGAGGCCAATAATGACAAGACCCCATTCATTGGCAAGATCTACTATGGTTAATAAGGTAGGGCTGTCTGCCATGGCATGGAACATATCAGCAAATATCCATTGGGAACTTTTAAGATAACCGGCTGAGGTCCAGTTTGGGTCCAGGACTTTAACAATGCCTTCATATAGAAAGTGCCAGCCAATAAGCACTCTTAAAAAAAACAATGAAAAAGATTGTATGTTGGATAATTTCATAATAAATAACATTAAATTAAAAATCTACTTTCAAATCGTTCTAAAATACTATTCTGTAAGCAGGTTGGTGTCAGGCGTTTAAAAAATCGTATAAATTTGATGTTTTTTGTTTACTAAGTCAAGGTAAATTGGAATTGTTTTGTTAGTTCTACTGTTATTTTAATGGAAATAGAGATAGCCGGAAGTCGGAAGCCGGAAGTTAATCTATTGGACTTATAAAGGAAGGGAGAGTGGTTAATGACTTCTGATTTTTATTTTCATCATTTCATCATTCCACTATTCCTTTTTCATAACTGACTGCCTTATGGGTACAATGCAAAGTCATCCACTTAGAGGGCGGATGCTTACTTAAACTAAAAAAATGATTGATCTACGAAGCGATACACTTACAAAACCTACCCGCGAAATGCTTGAAGCAATGTTTTCGGCTGATGTTGGTGATGATGTGTTTATGGAGGACCCTACAGTAGGTCGTCTCGAGGACAAGGCAGCGGATATACTCGGGATGGAGGCAGGGTTATTTTGTCCATCGGGAACCATGTGTAATCAAATTGCCATCAGGATTCTGACCCAACCCCAGGATGAAGTGATATGCGATGAGAAATCCCATATTTATAACTATGAGGGTGGGGGTATTGCTTATAATTCATTTGTCACAACCCAACTGGTGCGGGGTGACAGGGGGCGTATAAGCCCAACAGACATTATCAGTCATATCAAACCGGATGATATTCATTATCCGCATACGGCATTGGTGTCACTTGAAAATACCGTAAACAAGGGCGGAGGAAGTGTTTACAGGCTTTCAGATATTGAGTCGATCAATAATGTATGCCGGGACAACAACCTTGCCTTGCATTTGGATGGTGCACGTTTGTTTAATGCACTGGTTCAAACGGGAGATGCTTCCAGGGATTATGGTAAGTATTTTGATACGATATCTATTTGTTTGAGCAAAGGTCTTGGAGCTCCGGTGGGCTCAGTATTACTCGGGAGTACTGACCATATTCGGCGGGCCAGAAGAGTACGAAAAGTGATGGGTGGTGGAATGCGTCAGGTGGGGTACCTGGCTGCAGCAGGCATATATGCACTTGATTTTCATATTGACAGATTGAAAAAAGATCATGGAAGAGCAAGGCATATTGCTGGTATTTTGGAAAGGTTACCTTGGGTAAACGCGATTTTGCCTGTTGAAACCAATATTGTAATTTTTGCATTGGCAGATGATATCAATCCGCAAGAATTTTTAAAAAAACTGGCTGATGCCGGCGTGAAGGGCATTTCGTTTGGAGGTCAGAATATCCGCTTTGTTACACACCTGGATTTTGACGATAATCAACTGGAGAAGCTTGAGAAGGTCCTGATGGAAAGTATTAAATGAATGTGTGATACTTTTTTTAATTCCCAAAAAATGGGGCTTGCCTGTACGCATAAGTTCATAAAGTGTACTGAAACCGAACAGTTTACTTGTATTAATATGTCGAAATATGGCTGTTATATCATTGATAAACAGCGATATAGGATATTTGGCATGTATTTGGCAGTCTGGGGTGATGAAAACCAAATAAATCACTTTTAAATATAAAGTTATGAGAATGTTAAAAAATGCATTTATTCTAAGTCTAACATTGTTTGTATTCCTTGGCAATGTAGCATTTGCTTCCAATGTGAAAGAGAAAACCACTGAAAAAACACGCGAAACTGTCGAGAGTGCCGGACCGGATGATTGGTATACACTTGCAGTTTGTGCAGAAAAATGCTTCGGGAAAAAAGTTAATATGAAAGAAGCAACAAAATGGTTAAATCAGTCTCTTGCAATAAAGAAAGCACCTTTTAATCTGGAGTTACAAGGAGATTACTATATGATCAACCAGCTTCCTGAGAAAGCGCTTGTGTCATATATAGAAGCCATGAATATCCTGAAAAAGGAAAACAACTCTGCTGATTTCTCGAAACTTCAGAAAAAAGTATCTGAAATAACCAACATCGGCGGATAGGAGTTCTCATGTTAGGTACACCGTTCAGGGTTCCCGGTTTGTCAAAACCTTGAACCCTGAACTTTTGAATCTCACTTGTACTCGATTGGATCTGGAATTCTTTGGTATCAAGATTTACAATTTTTTTAGCTATTCATTACACTCAAATCACAAAAGCATCTTCTGCCGGAATAAAAATGTTCGGTATCTCACAGGAAAAATTATGATTTTAAAAGTGTAGCCTTATCTTTGAGAGATATTTTTTATCAACCCCCATGATTAATGAAAAAGCACTTTTGGGGCATATTTCTCCTGGCTTTTATTTCTTTATTATTGAATCTACAAAAGGCTTATAGTCAGGGACTTTCTACGGAAGGAAAGGACTTTTGGGTTGGGTACCTAACCAACTGGCATCAAGGCTCAGATAATCCGATTATTCTTGAACTCTACATCAGTGCCGAGGATACGACAAAAGGTACCGTGACCATGCCACGACAATCTGCATTCACGCCCATTGACTTTATCGTTTATCCAAACTCCACAAGAAAAATTGTTATCCCTACGAACCTGGCCATGGCAAGCGGCACCAATAAAATTGAAAGCAAGGGAATTCACATTATCACAGATAAAAATGTGAGTGTGTATGCTATGAATAAAAGGCAATACAGTGCCGATATGACGGTCGTGCTACCTACCTACTCTCTTGGCAATGATTATTTTGTACTCTCCCATTGGGAAGATGGTAACAGGAATGACAACGCCAATTCCGATTCTGAATTTATGATCGTGGCCATTACCGATAGCTCTGAAATAGAAATTATCCCAACCGTAGAAACCAAAGGCGGAAACCCTGTCGGAGTGCCATTCAGGATCACCCTCCACAGGGGGCAAACTTATCAGATAAGAGCCACCGATGATCTGACGGGCAGCAGAATCACAGCCACCGCTCAGACAGGATGTCGCAGCTTTGCAGTATTTTCAGGCAATATGTACACGCAAGTTGGTGAGTGTGATGTGCGTAATGGACACGATCACCTCTATGCCCAAATGTATCCAACCAATACTTTGGGCAAAAATTTTATTGTGGTGCCTTTGGAAAATCGCTTTGGTGGCGATATCATTAAATTTCTCGCAACTCAGGACAATACGACGATCATCGTAAATGGCAACAGCTTTCAACTCAATGCCGGTGAATACGAAAAAATTCTATCTGCTGACGTGCTCAATATACAAGCCGACAAGCCCATCACTATTGGACAGTACAGCCGCACCATGGATTGTGACGGAACACTTGGCGATCCTTTTCTTCTACCCATCAGCCCAAATGAGCAAATGCTGAAAAAGATCACCTTCAATGCCCCCAGCATTGCCACTCTTGAAAATTATTCTCTTACCATCATTACAAAAACCGCCGACACGGGCTCTATTACCTTCGATGGTGTATCTATCGGTAACCAGTTCGCGCCTGTTTCCGGTACGGAATATTCCTATGCCCGCATCAACACTATCGGCGGAAATCACACCATACGTTCTGAGAATGGATTTATCGCTTATGTCTATGGGTTTGGTCATAACGAATCATTCGGGTATGTTACAGGGGCCAGCCTGGCTAACCTGAATGTGGATGTAATCATTAAAGATCAGAATGATCAGACGCCGTCCGACAGTCTGTGCCTTGGTGCAGAGATTACTTTTTTGCCTGTTGCGGATACCCTGTTCAAGGTTTTCGAATACGATTTTGGGGATGGCTATAAAGTGATTTCCTATGATCATACACCTGTTTCTCATACCTATGCACAAACGGGCGATTATTTAGTTTTCATGAAAGTTTCCACGGGCATGGGCGATTGTAGCAGCGGTAATGAAGAAACTATGCTCAAATGGATTAGCGTGATAACTCCTGAAGCGACCATTCTCGGTCCACGATCGGTATGTCCAAACACTTCTGCAGTTCCCTATGAGCTCGAAGAACCACATCCAGATACCTATCGTTGGTTTGTCAAAGGGGGAGCATTTTCCATGATAGATGATCATAATGTAGAGGTCGACTGGTTTGGCACCAACAGGAATGCCAAAGTCCAATTGCTTGCAACAAACCACTATGGTTGTACATCCGACACAATCATAAATCCGGTACGTATCAATATTCAGCTTGACCCCGAAGCACCTTTTGGTCCTGATACATTGTGTTCCAACAACATTGCGGGTGTACCTTACAATGCCTATTACACTAATGTGTCGACTTATCAGTGGGGAACGGATTACGGTACTATCGCCACCGGCAACGGAACTCATGAAGTGACCGTTGACTGGAATTCATGGGGAAACGGCAAATTATGGTTCCATCAACTTAGTATGACTGACACCGTATGCGACGGCTTATCAGATACCCTTTTCGTCTATATTCAACGAAATCCATCACAAATTGGTCAGATTTTTGCAGAGAAAGACACATTTTCACTTGGTGAGGAGATAACTTTTTCGCTTGATATCGATACCCTTTACCGTTTTGCCAACTGGGTCATAAGCGACGGCACTATACTGGATACTATTGATGCCAAAGCCATAGTAAAGCACACTTTTCAATGCTCTGGTCCGGATACAATACAGGTAGTAGCTTATGATACAGGCACAGTTTGCAGCAATACCAGGATTTTGCTGGAAAAGCAGGTTTTTATCAAATTCCCTGAAGTTGAGATCATTCACGCAACAGTATCACAAACAGGTCCTGAGGCCATTGAAATCACCTGGAAAATGCGGTATCATGAATTTTATAGTAAACTGCTTTATCTGGAAAGATATAATTTTGACAGAAATGAATGGCAGACCATTGCCACACTACCTCCTGGTAAGACATCCTATCTTGATAAGGAAGTGAAAGTCAATGAAAAATCATACCTCTATAAAATTGAAACGAATGTCGATTGTTATGATATCATAGACAGCAATCCGCATAATACCATCCTGTTAAATGGACAAAAAGAAGACTCACTGACAATCCTTCAATGGAACGACTATGAAGAATGGGATGAAGGAGTCGATCACTATGAAGTGTGGGTGAGCATTGACAGTGCAGAATTTTTTATATACGAATCCACCTCTGGTCTTCAAATGATTTACACTGTGGGCACCAAAGGTTTTGATCATTGTTTTTATGTAAAAGCAGTTGAAAATGGCGGTAATAACTCATGGTCTGTTTCCAATACCACTTGTGTGGAGTATATTCCGGAGATCAAAACCTACAATGTCATTACTCCCAACGATGACGGGTATAATGACTTTTTTATCATAAATAACATAGAGCATTACCCAAATAGCAGGTTGACCATCCTGAACAGATGGGGCCGAAAAATATATGAGACAATAGGATATAAAAACAATTGGAACGGGAGAATAAACGAAAAGGAAGTGTCAACAGGTACTTATTATTACACTCTTAAACTGAATGAACCCAGAAATATGGTAAAATCCGTAAAAGGTTATTTTTCGATATTTTATTGACAGCTGGCAAATACCGTAAACTGAATACCGCAAGGGGTTGTGTGCTATTCAACTCAGAACTCTTAACTCCTATATCTCTGAAAGCTCCATCCACCGGGATGTCTTATCGTCAATCAGATTGTTAAGTGAATCGAATTTTATTGACCATTTGGTAATCTGTTCATGGTTATCAGAACCTTCATTAAGACTTTGGAGAACTGACTCTTTTTCAGTTTCCAGTTGTTCGATCTCAATTTCTAATTGTTCCAGTTCTCGTTGTTCTTTATAACTCAACTTTCTCTTTTTGTCTGCTTGCTTTGTATCTTTTATCTGTTTGGGGATGTTCTTTTTCCCCTCGCGTTGTATTTTTTCTTTTGTAGAAAGTTGTGTTTTATAATTTGTATAATTGCCCGGGAAGTCGCTGATCTTACCGGTGCCTTCAAATACGAAAAGATGTTCTGTTAGCTTATCCATAAAATACCGGTCGTGAGAAACGATGACAAGCGTGCCGGGAAATTGCATCAGATATTGTTCCAGTACATTCATCACATAAATGTCCAGGTCATTGGTAGGCTCGTCGAGGATAAGAAAATTTGGTTGAGAGAGCAGAACCCGAAGCAGTTGTAATCGCTTCTTTTCTCCACCGCTCAGTTTTTCAACAAGTACGTAGTGCATTGAAGGGGGAAAGAGAAATTGCTCTAAAAACCGGGAAGCGCTAAGGGTACTTCCATCGGAAAGTTTAATCAATTCGGTCACATCCTTAACGATGTCAATGACTTTTTGTCCGGGTTTAAAAAAGACTTCTTCCTGCTTGAAATAGCCAAATGCAATGGTTTCCCCTTTCACTATCTCTCCGTCATCCAGGTTCAACTCACCTGTGATAAGATTCATCAGAGTGGTTTTCCCTGTCCCGTTTTTCCCTACTACACCAATTCGGTCTTTCTTTTTGAATGTATATGAAAATTGTTTGATCAACAATTTGTCATCAAATGCCTTTGTGGCATTGTGAAGCTCGAGGATTTTTTTACCCTGTCGTTTGCATACAACCTTAATAGTAAGTTGATCTTCGTCTAACTTTTGGTTGGCTTTTTCCTGCAAACTATCAATGGCATCGATTCGATATTTGGCTTTAGTACCTCTTGCTTTGGGCATCCTGCCCAGCCAATCCAATTCTTTGACGAGAAGGTTGCGGGCGCGGGCCACATCGGTAGTTTGTTGTAGTTTTCGTTCTGCTTTTTTTGAAATGAAATAGCTATAATTACCTTTATATGTATAGATGTCTTCGTTTTCAAGTTCGAATATCTCAGAAGTCACCTCTTCAAGGAAGTAACGGTCGTGAGTCACGAGCAACAACGACATGTTTTGAGTTGATAAATAATTTTCCAACCACTCGATTACATCTATGTCCAGGTGGTTAGTTGGTTCGTCGAGTATAAGAAAATCGGGCTGTTCTATGAGTGTACTGGCTAGCGCCACTCGTTTTTTTTCACCTCCTGATAGTTCTTCTATCTTCCTTTCCAGATTGTGTATTCCAAGTTTTCCGAGTACCTGTTTAGCGGTTGACTCATAGTCCCAGGCTTGTAGTGCATCCAGACGGTTGACCAGCTGTTGATATTGTTTCTCATAGGAATCGGGTAGTTCGCCAGCAATGTATTGTTCATACTCACTAATAGTTTTGAGCATCTCATTATCCTGATCAAAAATATATTCCCTGACGGTGAGTTGGTTGTCGAAATCCGGATTTTGAGGCAGGAATTTAACTTTTATCCCTTTTCTAAATACTACAGAACCGGTGTCAGGGGCTTCCAGGCCGGCAATAATGTTGAGTAGTGTAGATTTTCCAGAACCATTTTTGCCTACCAGGGCCACTTTCTGCCCTTGTTCGATTCCGAAGGTTAGATCCTTAAAAAGTGGAATTAAGTTATACGTTTTAGAAAGTTTTTCTACAGAGAGGTAGTTCATTCTTTGTCTTTTTTGCCGCTATCTTTTTTACCTGGTTTTTCATCTTTCTTTTTATCTGAAAAAAAACCGGACCAGGCTTTGCGTATCTCGACCTTGGCATCGTGCACAAATTTTTCTACTTGTTCTGCCTCTTCCTTATTATCTTCCCGTATTTTTTTGAATTCCTTTTTCACTTCGTCACGGGAACGCTTCAGTTCTTCTACCCGTTCATCGATCCCCGTTTTTATATCTTCTTTTGAAATATCAGATTCGTCGAGCAGGTCATCTATTTTTTTGTTGATTTTACTGAAGATCTTCTTAGCTTTGTTTTCTGGCTCTTTTTTATCCATGACTTTGAATGGTTATTGAAGTTTTTACAAAAATAGCATTTTATATAAAGGAATAATAAAAAATTAAATGAGCATGAAAATTTCACGATATTTAAACAGGTTTCTTTTATTTGTGATGGCTGCATCCATTGTTGCTTCATGTGCAGTTAACAAACCAAAAAAGCGTCAGCAACCTAAAAATGGCCCCATTCCATGTCCGGTGAAAGATTGCTGAACAGATATAATTCCAAAATAAAATCCAAACATTTGTATTTTCGAAACATTTGTTGTTCTCTTAAGTTGATTAGTTATTCAGGTTAATGTTTAATTATGAAGGAAATAATTATAGCCATTGATGGCAATTCAGGATGTGGAAAAAGCACAACAGCAAAGGCTGTTGCTAAAAATCTGCATTATATATACATTGACACCGGCGCTATGTACAGGGCTGTAACATTGTATTTTATTCGCAATGAAATTGATCTTGATGATGAAGAACAAGTAGCCAGTGCATTAAACAATATTCACATATCATTTAAATACGATCCCTCGCTGGGATTGAATGAAGCGTATCTGAACAGCGAAAATGTAGAGGAAGAAATACGCGGTATGGATGTGTCCAATTTAGTTAGTCCGGTGAGTGCAATTTCAATGGTAAGGCGTAAAATGGTTGAACAGCAGCGCGAAATGGGCAAGGGAAAAGGTGTCGTAATGGATGGACGGGATATCGGTACTGTAGTATTCCCTGAGGCAGAGTTGAAAATATTTATGTCGGCAAATTTGGAAGTTCGTGCAGACAGGCGTAAAAAGGAATTGAAAGAAAAGGGCAAACAGGTTGTATTGGATGAGGTGGCCCAAAACCTGAAAAGCAGAGATCAGATTGATTCATCAAGAGTAGACAGTCCTTTGAAGAAGGCTGACGGAGCGTATGAAATTGACACGAGTTATATATCATTTGAAGAACAAGTACAAAGGGTTTTAGATTTGGCTGATGAGATCAGAAGCGAATAATTAGCTATATGGAGATAACCATTCACAAAAATTCCGGGTATTGTTTTGGTGTGGAATATGCAATACAGATTGCCGAAGACGAACTTAAGAAAGACAATTCATTGTACTGTCTTGGTGATATTGTACACAATGATATGGAAGTCAACAGATTGAATACTCTCGGATTGAAAATTATTAATAGAGAGGCACTAAAAAAGCTAAAAAATAGTAAAGTATTGATAAGAGCTCATGGAGAGCCACCAGAGACTTATAAAATCGCGTTAGATAACAATATTGAATTGATCGACGCCTCATGTCCGGTTGTTTTGAAGTTGCAAAACCGTGTTAAAAATGCATATGACAGTATTGTGGAGCGAAATGGTCAACTGGTAATTTATGGAAAACCCGGCCATGCTGAGGTGATTGGCCTGACAGGTCAAACCACGGGTGAAGCGATCATCATTTCTTCCGAAGAAGATCTGGATGAGATTGATTTTTCCAGACCCCTGGTTTTATTCAGCCAGACCACAAAGAGCACCAGTGGCCTTTACCATATAAAAGAATTAATTCATCAAAGATATAATTCCATGGGATATAATGCGCCTGAGATGGCCATGGAGGCACATGACAGTATATGTAGGCAGGTATCTAACCGGGAGCCTCAACTTAAAAATTTTGCACGGGATCAGGAGGTGATATTATTTGTAAGTGGAAAGAAAAGTTCAAATGGTAAGGCACTGTTTGCAGCCTGTTTATCAGTAAATTCGAAGAGTTACTTTCTGGAAAATGAGGATGATATTAAACCGGAATGGTTGGAGGGGGTCGAAACAGTTGGTATTTGTGGTGCTACTTCAACACCCATGTGGCTCATGAAGCGTGTGGTTGTATATTTGGAAAATATGAATCGGTCAATTTAGATTTTGTCATAAATTCAACTTAAATGGTGAGGTTTACTGGTATATTTATATATTATTTTATAAATCTAAAAACAAAGATGGGCTTAGATTCGGTAAAATATAAAATTTATTTATTTTTACGCATTCAATAATAATGGACTAATCGAAAGATATATGTCAAAAAATTTAAAATTACGGAGAGGTTTTGATATTAAGCTTGCTGGAAGAGCCCAAAAAAAAGTATCAGAAGTTGAAGTACCTGAGACGTATGCATTGAAGCCAACAGACTTTATTGGCATTAAAAGACCTAAACTGATGGTTGCCGAAGGTGACAAAGTAAAAGCCGGCACACCATTATTGTATTGTAAACTCATGGACAGGGTAAAATATTGTTCACCTGTTAGTGGGGAGGTTATTGAAATAAGGCGTGGGCCTAAGCGTAAGTTGCTCGAGGTAGTAATATCAGCCGATGGCAAGATGGAACATGAGACTGTTGAAAAGGTTGCTATATCCGAACTGAAAAAAATGTCGAGGGAGACATTGGTTGACATCTTGCTGACCAATGGTGTTTGGCCTAATATTATTCAAAGACCATATGGAGTTGTAGCTAGTCCGGAAGAATCTCCAAAGTCCATTTTCATTTCAGCTTTTGACAATAGTCCGTTAGCTCCGGATTATGATTTTCTCTTTAATGGAGAGGAAAACTATTTTCAGGCAGGCGTTGAGGTGCTAAGAAAATTCACAACAGGGAAAATACATGTCAGTATTGATGGAAAGGCTGAAGTATCAAAAGTTTTTTCTCATACAAAAAATGTTGAGTTGCACAAGTTTACAGGCCCCCATCCATCAGGCAATGTAGGTGTTCAAATTCATCATTTGGATCCGGTCAATAAGGATGATCTGGTTTGGACAGTAAATCCTTATGGGGTGATACAGATGGGTAAATTATTTCTTGAGGGACAATATGATGCATCTGCAGTTATAGCAGTTGCTGGTTCTGAAGTTAAGGAACCAGGATACTTTAAAACATACAAAGGAGCAAATATTCAGTCGTTTATAAAAAACAATTTGAAGCAAAATAATGTGCGTATAATCAGTGGTAATGTACTCACTGGTGAGCGGATTGATAATAATGGATATTTGGGTTTTTATCACAATTTGATAACAGTGATTCCGGAGGGTGATAAATATGATATGTTTGGCTGGATATTGCCTACAGTAAGCACGTTAAGCTTTCAACGCGCGTTTGGATTATTCTCATTTCTGAACAAGAAAAAGGAATTTGTTCTTGACACCAACATGAAAGGGGAAAAGAGGACATTTGTCCAGACTGGTGTATTTGAAAAGGTAACGCCGATGGATATTTTGCCTACTTATCTGCTGAAATCTATATTGGCGGAAGATTATGATGAGATGGAAGAGCTTGGGATTTATGAGGTAATCGAAGAGGATTTAGCTTTGTGCGAATTCGTTGATGTTTCGAAGCATAACATTCAGGCGATTTTAAGAAACGGATTGGAATTAATTCAAAATAGTTAGAAGATTACATGAAAGCACTCAGGTCAATTATCGATAAGTATAAACCGCTTTTTGAACGGGGTGGAAAATATGAGAAGTTTAAACCTATATTCGAAACTTTCGAAACTTTTCTCTATGTACCTGCTGTAACCACTCCTTTAAAAGGAACCCAAATCAGGGATGCAATAGATCTTAAAAGATTGATGATGACGGTAATAATTGCTATGCTGCCGGCTCTGATATTCGGTATGTGGAACATCGGCCATCAACATTTTCTGACCATCGGAGGGGATGCAGGGTTTTGGGATCAGTTTTTTGTAGGGCTAAAAGTTATACTTCCCATCATCATTGTAACATACGCGGCCGGTTTGGGCACTGAATTTGTTTTTGCTATTATCCGTGGTCATGGGGGATTAAATGAAGGCTTTTTGGTTACAGGAATACTTATTCCTTTAATTGTTCCACCAACTATTCCACTGTGGCAGGTTGCCCTGGCGACCATATTTGCTGTGGCGATTGGCAAAGAGGTTTTTGGCGGAACTGGTATGAATATATTAAACGTAGCTCTGACGGCACGTGCATTTCTATATTTCGCTTATCCCTCGCAAATATCCGGTGATGTTTGGACATATTTGGGAGACAAAACACCCATAGACGGTTTTTCGGGCGCTACACCCCTGGCGGTGGCATATGAAGCTTCCGGAAGCGGAAACTCTGTGGTTGAAACCCTGGCCAATGCCAACTCGGTTTTAGGGGAGGGCTTTTATGCCTTGCAAAATCTCTTCATGGGATATATTCCCGGATCTATAGGCGAAACATCAGCTTTTTGGATTTTGATTGGTGGCTTAATATTGATACTCACCGGGGTGGCGAGCTGGAAAGTGATGATAAGCGTATTTGCCGGTGCTTATGTAATGGGACTCGGGTTTAATGCTATTGGCGCAAATGAGTATATGATAATGCCGGCACATTACCATCTGGTACTTGGCGGTTTGGCATTTGGGGCAGTGTTTATGGCTACGGACCCGGTAACAGCTGCTCAAACAGAGACAGGGAAGTGGATTTATGGATTTATGATAGGTATCCTGACAGTTTTGATCAGGGTTGTTAATCCGGCTTATCCGGAGGGCATCATGCTGGCGATATTATTGATGAATGTATTCGCACCGCTGATAGATTTCTATGTAGTAAAAGCAAACAAAAACAGGAGGATAAAACGTGCAACAACAATCTAACACTTACGTTATAATTTTCTCGGTTATTACAACCATTGTACTGGGAGGAATGCTCGCCATGGCTAACCAATTTTTGAAGCCAAGACAGCAGAAGTCGATTGAACTTGATACTAAACGACAGATTTTAAATGCGGTTACCGATCTGAAGGGTAAAAAGGGTAAGGAAATTCTTGATTTATACAATCAGACTATTGATGGTATCGTCATCGATATCAATGGAAAAAATATTGAAGACAGTGAAAATGGCACGGCTATAACAGCTGACAAGGTGGATGTGGCCCGCAATTATAAAAAACCCCCTGAGGAAAGGGCATATCCAGTGTTTATTTATCATAAACAAGGTGATACCGAGGCGGTGGAATCGTACATTATACCCGTATATGGAAATGGACTTTGGGGCAATATATGGGGTTACGTTGCTTTGGATACGGATTTGAATACTGTAAAGGGAGCATCTTTTGACCATGATTCAGAAACACCCGGCCTTGGCGCACGAATATCATCAAGTGATGTTGAAGGTAGGTTTAAAGGGAAGAAATTATTTGATGAATCGGGACATTTGAAATCTGTTATTATGCTTAAGGGTGAAAGAAACCCTGAAAATATGCTTGATATTCACCATGTCGATGGTTTATCTGGAGCTACTCTAACGGTGAACGGTTTGAATAGTATGCTTCAAAACTATTTTGAGTACTATTCGGCCTTTATAAAAAAAGCGTCAAAGAATAAAGTTGCTGCACTTTAATTGAGAACCTGGAAATAGAGATAATCATATGAGTACTGAAACATTAGAAAAGAAGAAGCGCGAATCTTTATTTTCAAAGAGGCGTAAGAAGTTTATAGTTGATCCACTCAATGACCAAAATCCAATTACCGTACAGGTATTAGGTATTTGTTCCGCACTTGCGGTAACCACACAGATGAAGCCTTCCCTTACAATGGCAATATCAGTGCTCGTGGTTATGATATTTTCTAACCTGGTTATTTCTGTATTGCGTCAATTGATTCCAACCCGCGTTAGAATTATTGTACAATTAGCGGTAATTGCCACGCTGGTGACTTTGGTGAGTGAGGTTTTGAAAGCCTATCAATACGATATGTACAAGCAATTGTCCGTGTTCGTGGGCTTGATCATTACCAACTGTATTGTAATGGGACGATTGGAAGCCTTCGCTTTGGGTAATAAGCCCTGGGATTCGATACTCGATGCTCTGGGTAATGGTTTGGGTTATGGATGGATTATTCTCGCTGTGGCCTTTTTCCGTGAAATACTGGGTTCTGGAAAGTTATTCGATTTCCCTGTTTTTGAAGCTATTGGAATACATAATTTTCCAACCAATGGATTGATGGTTACACCTGTCGGGGCATTTTTCGTGTTGGGATTGTTGATATGGGTAATGAGAACCAGGTCGGGTTACGTTGAACGATAAATATAGTTTAAGATATGATTGATCTAATAAATCTCGGAGTAAAGTCAATTTTTATTGACAATATGGTTTTTGCCTATTTTTTGGGCATGTGTTCGTTTCTCGCAGTTTCCAAAAAAGTGAGTACAGCCATTGGCCTGGGCCTTGCGGTTACTTTTGTATTGACGATAACAGTACCGGTTGACTGGTTTTTACTGGAATATGTATTGAAAGAAGGGGCATTGACCTGGATTAGCCCACAATTTGCCGTTATTGACCTCTCTTATTTATCTTTTATTATGTTTATCGCCGTAATTGCCGCGATGGTACAATTGGTAGAAATGACCATTGAGAAGTTTTTTCCGGCTCTGTATGGCTCACTGGGCATATTCCTTCCTTTGATTGCCGTAAACTGTGCCATTTTGGGTGCTTCTCTTTTTATGGCCCAGCGCGAGTATACATTTACAGAAGGAGTGGTTTATGGTTTTAGTTCAGGGCTTGGTTTTTTACTCGCTATTGTGGCATTGGCTGCTATTCGTGAGAAGCTTAAGTATTCTAATGTTCCTGATGGGCTGAAAGGGTTAGGCATTACAATGCTTCTTACAGGTCTGATGGGGATTGCATTTATGTCTTTTATGGGTATTTCCCTGTAATAGGCAGATATAAATTAAAGCTTAAACAATTATCGTATATACGGATCAGACTTTTGTCCGTACTTTTTCCCATGGTTTGATATGCCAGTGAATGTTGCCAACCGATAGAAGATTAGCATCTTTATCGAGTGTTTCAATGGTACATTTTACAAGAACAGCATCCTGGGTTTGTAAAGGGGTGTACACATTTTGTTCCAGCCATTCATCGGTAAGCTTGAAAGTAGCAAAGACGTTTTTTTTAGCTTGATAGTGATAATCCATATACAGGGCTTTCATAATTATGCGATGCTTTTTTGAATCAATACGGGAGATGAGCATAAATCCTGTAGTGAATTCAGACAAGGTGGCTAGTGCACATGCATGAACGCCCTTTATATGATTGAAATTACGTTTTTTATAAGGGATGAAAGTTTTTATATGATGATCGCCGATTTCGAGTACTTTAATGCCGTGTGGTTTATTGAACGGAATACTATGGTTAAGGCCAATGTTTAATATTTTCAAATAAACAGGAGACCGGCGTGCCTTTTTTATAATTTTAATAAAGTTCATTTTAGTGGTTTTGAGGCTTTAAATGTATAAACAAGTAATCAATATGCAGCAATACTTTTTCATTAATTACACCAATTATTACTCAGACCAGATATTTTATTATATTAGATTTTAATTTTTTAGAGTAAAGATGGATTTATGTTGAAGAACACGGTAAAACCCACGATTACAGAGGCGCTAATTCCTGTTGTTTTTCTTATTGTATTGCTTTTTTTCAATGTTAATATTTTTGATGATACACTAAAAGGGCCCAATCAGATTGTACTATTGTTATCTGGCGCATTGGCAGGCTTGCTTGCTGTAAGGCGAAAAATATCCTGGAAAGTATTGCAACGAGGCATTTTACATAGCATTAATTCAGCTATGGGGTCCATTCTGATTCTCTTACTCATCGGTTCACTTGCCGGTACCTGGATGATCAGTGGCATTGTCCCGGCTATGATATATTATGGCCTTGAAATTCTAAGTCCAACATTTATATTAGTGGTTTCAGTAGTTATTTGTGCAATTGTTTCACTGGCAACAGGGAGTTCATGGACCACTGTGGCAACAGTAGGCCTTGCTTTGATTGGGATTGGCCGCGCTTTGGGTGTTGATGACGGATTGATGGCAGGAGCAATTATATCAGGGGCTTACTTTGGCGATAAGATCTCTCCACTATCGGATACTACCAATCTGGCTCCGGCAATGGCAGGTACAGATATCTTTACGCATATTAGATATATGATGTTGACCACTATCCCATCACTGGTGATTACACTGATTATTTTCTTGATTATTGGTTTTCGAATCTCTGTTACAAATGATATTCCGAATATTCAACCGGTTTTGGATGCATTGTCCGGTACTTTTAATATCAATTTATGGTTGTTTATTGTTCCTGTATTGGTAATTGTTATGATCGCTAAACGCATTCCGGCAATTCCTGTCCTTTTAGCGGGAAGCCTGCTTGGCGGTATCTTTGCAATCGTTTTCCAACCGGAAGTGGTTGCCGGTATTTCAGATATTGTAGGTCGCCCTGTGAAATCAGCCTATATTGCCGTTATCAGTGCCATGTATGGTGAAGTTAGTATTGTCACAGGTAATGTTATGGTAGATAATCTTTTAACATCCGGCGGTATGGCAGGGATGCTCAATACGATATGGTTGATCCTAAGTGCTATGGTGTTTGGAGGCATCATGGATGCAGGTGGTATGCTTAATCGTATTTCTGAAGTTATTATAGGATTTGCCAGGTCAACCGGTTCATTGGTAGCTTCAACTGCTGCTTCCTGTTTGTTTTTTAACGTAACTGCTTCTGATCAGTATTTGGCCATAGTTGTGCCGGGAAAAATGTTTGAAAAAATTTACAAGGAGCGCGGACTGGCTCCTGAAAATTTGAGTAGGACTCTTGAAGATGCAGGCACGGTAACATCTGTATTGGTACCCTGGAATACATGTGGCGCTACCCAATCCAGTGTATTGGGTGTGGCAACGCTTACCTATGCACCTTTCGCATTTTTTAATATAATTAGCCCTTTTATGACAGTATTTGTAGCTTATGCTGGAATAAAAATTAAAAAACTCAAGCAGGGCGAACCATATGAACAATAGTTATGTATCTAAAATCTATTACAAAAGACGAAGTTAATGAATTGCCACTTTTCAGTTTTGATGGCAAAATTGTAACCGCTTTCAGTCCTGAGCAAATTGACCAGGCTATAGATGAGTTGGGAAAAGCGGATGTAGTAGGCTTTGATACCGAAACCAGGCCAACCTTTAAGAAGGGACAATTCCATCATGTAGCTTTAATCCAGTTGGCTGTATCCGGCAAGGCGTATATATTTTTGATACAAAAATCAGGTTTGACTGATCGTTTAATTGCGTTTTTTGAAAATCCAAGGATTAAAAAGGTGGGTATTGCCATACACGATGATCTGATAGCATTAAAAAAGAAAAGAATGTTCTCTCCCGCTGGATTTGTGGACTTGAATAAAATGGCTGAACAAATGGGGTTTGAGAATATTGGCGCACGCAATTTGACCGCCATGGTTCTTAATAAACGTATTTCTAAAAGTCAGCAACGATCCAATTGGGAAAATATACCGCTAACTCCCAGGCAAATTCAGTATGCGGCTACCGATGCCTGGATATGTCAGGAAATTTATCATCGCTTACAAAAGATGGATCGTTCAGGTTAAAAATAATTACTTGATGGGTTATTATTTCCGGTTTATAGTTGTAGCATTCGCCTGTGCGGTTGGGAGGATAAGACTTTCTGCAATGTTTACATGTTTTGGCTGACTAATAATAAACCATATTAGATTGGCGACATCACTGGCCCTAAGAGGCTCAAAACCCTCATACACATTATTTTCTTTTTGGATATCACCCTTAAAACGTACCTTGGAAAATTCTGTCGCTACCGCCCCGGGATTTATTTCAGAAACTTTAATGTTGTAGGCATTAAGGTCAATACGCATTCCCTGTGTGATCGCGTCTACTGCGTATTTTGAAGCGCAGTATACATTGCCTTTCGGATAAACTTCTTTTCCGGCAATCGATCCTATATTTACGATGTGTCCTGATTGTTGCCCTACCATAACTGGTAATATTGCTTTGGAAACATAGAGCAACCCCTTTACATTGATATCGATCATAGCATCCCAATCATCGATGCTTCCTTCATGTATTGAATCCAGACCATGGGCATTGCCGGCGTTGTTGATGAGTATATCAATGTTTTTAAAACTATCTGGCAGTGATTCAATAGCAGTAAAAACCGCATTTTTATTGCGGACGTCAAATGTGAGGGTTGTTATTTCTGTCTTTGAAGACAAGAGGGCTTCCAATTTTTGCAGGTGCTCTTGTCGCCTGCCGCATAAAATAAGCTTATATTGTTTCTCTGCTAGTATTTTTGCAGTGGCTTCACCAATCCCTGATGTTGCCCCGGTTATCAATACAATTTTATGCATCATGTTAGTACAAATAGACTCCAAATTGTTCCTTGGAAAGAGTCACCTGAATATGGTCATTGAGGGTAGTGGACAGCTCATATCCTGTATAGTCAGCCGAAATCGGAAAAAGTTTATGACGGCGGTTGACCAAAACGGCTGTCTGGATCTTTTTTACATCAATATTGAGAAAAGGTTTAAGGCTATGTAAAAAAATACGACCGGTGTTAAGCACATCATCTACAAGAATGAGACAAGAACGATTGAGGGTTTTCAAATCACAATTGATCTTTATATCCTTATCGGTGGGGTCTTCTTTGTTAATGTCAACTTTAACCAGCACCAATTCAAAAGGTGAAATCTTTTTCAGTTCTCTGACCAGGAGCCTGGCCAGCGTGAAACCTTCTCCCGAAATGCCAGCAATGACTAGTCTTTTTTCTTTGTAATTGTTTTCATAAATCTCAAAAGCCATACGGATCACTTTTTGCATGACCTGTTTTTTATTTAGAATGAGATTGTCTTCCAGTTTTGTTTTCATATTAATAAAAACTTTTTTATTTATTTCATTATTCTACAATTCCCTGCCTGTGTTCATACTATTAGGATGGCAGACAGACATTCCTTTTATTGATTATAATTCTGTAAAGGTAGTGATTTGCTGTCTTTATAAGTGGATAGTACAACCATCGATTGCAAATTATCTATTTCTTTAATATCACTTACTCTTTCCAGTAATATTTGTTGATATGAAGAAATATCGCGTGCAAAGATCTTAATTATAAAGTCACCTGCTCCGGTAATATGATGGCATTCTATCACTTCCACTATTTTGTTTATTTGATTCACGAAGCTTTCAATATTAACCCGATTATGCTGAGTGAGTGTGACCAGCACGAATGTAGCAACACCCAATCCGATTTTTTCAGGGTTAAGTTTTGCGTGATAACTGGTAATGACCCCCATTTGTTCCAGTTTCTTTACACGCTCGAGAGTTGGGGCAGGAGATAATCCGATTTCTTCCGACAACTTGGCGTTTGTGATCTTTGCTCTCGACTGCAGGATCTCCAGAATTTTACGGTCTGTTTCGTCTAATTTATGCATAAAATGACATTGTTCTACCGGCGTTTTATTGCGTAAAGTGAAAATACAAATATCTCTCGATAGTTACTAAGACAAATAACAAATAATACTTAATGAAATCCAATGTTCAAAAGGTATTAATTCCTTTTCCTGGCTTTTCTGAAGGCATATACCTCAATCCAGTCAAGGCGTGAACAGGCATCGCTTTTCCCTCCCTGCATCAGGTCTGTAAAACCAATTTGATCTATGGCGGAGAGATCAGGGTTATCGACATAAAGACCTTCTGTAATGGAATTAATGTTTAACTTCCTCCAACGTATATCTCCTATATTAAATTCCTGGATTCGCCAATCCGAAGAGGCAGCATCGCTGAGATCACTGACCAGCCACTGGCCATTTTGCTGATGAACAATGATGTGTAAGTGACGAAAACCAAATTGTTTTGTTCGCCAACGGATTTTTGAAAACCCGGTCATGTTGATAAGATATTTGTTATGCTCCAGTGCAAGTGCCCAGTTGGCGGTACACAGGCCTGACCATATATAATAGGGGTCATCGGCCGGTTGGTCATGATGACTCTTTTTCAGACTATCGATTCCGGGGCCATACAGGTGCAAGATAAGGTCTGCATTAGCCACATGATTTTGGTTGACAGGTATAGCGGCTGGGATTTCTTTCCAGTCTTCCCTAAAGAGCAGATCTGGCCGGTCCTGTCCGAATACATTGGATGCTGCTGATGAAAAAACTACAAAAAATACAAAGATTCTGAAAGTTTGGATTGTGGTCATTATTAAAAGGAATTAATTATTGTTATTGCAATATAGCAAACAATAATAAATAAAATAAAGACTTATCTTAATGGAAATTATTTGTAAGTTTCTATTGCTTTTTAGTGGAAATCAAGATTAGTTGGGAGACTGGTGAAAGGTGATACAATAAACACTTCCACAAAGAAATGAAGGATTTATTCATTATAAAGATATGAAAATGAAAAATGGCGGAATTAGTATTAACACTTCCCAATCGCGTAGAGGATTTATCAAGACCTCTGCCAAAGCGGGTATGGCAACCTTACTGGTTGGAAATTCAATGTTATATGCCCGTGGTTCGGATAAGATACGTGTGGGGTTGATCGGCTGCGGAGGCCGTGGAACGGGAGCTGGTATCATCGATTGTGCAGAATCTTCTCCAGGCATTGAACTTGTAGCTATTGGCGACTTATTTCAGGATCATATTGATGCCGCACCACAAAGCATTATCAATAATTTGAAGAAAAGGAATTTGTCGGTAAAGGAAATATATAAGGTAAAACCTGAAACGACATTTGTGGGTTTTGATGCATATAAAAAAGTGATAGCCAGTGATGTGGATATGGTGATACTTACCACTCCACCTAATTTTAGGCCGCAACATTTGCGCGCAGCTGTGGAGGCGGGCAAGCATGTATTTATTGAAAAACCAGTAGCGGTTGATCCTGTTGGTGTTAGGTCTATCCTGAAAAGTGCTGACATCGCTCAAAAGAAGGGATTGACAATAGTGGCAGGTACTCAAATGCGAAGATTAAAATCCAACCTGCAAACCATTGGACGTATTCATGATGGGGCCCTGGGAGATATTACCGGTGGGCAATGCGTTCGTACTGGAGGTGCTATGCGCTCTTGGAGGTCGATTGAGAAAATACGAAAATCAGAGTGGTCAGATATAGAATACTACATCCGGCGGTGGTTATTCTGGTCGTGGATCTCCGGTGACTTTGTAGTAGAAATGCACGTGCATAATTTGGATATTATGAATTGGATCTTGCAGGCGCATCCTGTAAAATGTGTCGGTGTCGGCGGACGACAAGCCAGAACAGGGATGGAATACGGCAATATTTATGATCATATTGCTGTGGAGTATGAATATCCAAACGATGTGCGAATTGAGTATATGGGATCACAAATTGATCGTTTTGCCCACCGGAACCAGCAACGGGTAACAGGAAGCAAAGGGTCAGCTGTATTAGATTTCAGGAATAGTGAAATAAGTGGTGCTAATCCTTACCGGTTTACAGATTCTTCACCCAACCCTTCATTGCTCCAGTTTAAAGATATGATCGATAGCATAAGGGAGGGGAAAGCAATTAATGAAACAACTCAGGTTGCTGAAAGTACAATGACTGCTATTATGGGTCGTATGAGTGCTTATACGGGAAAAGTTGTCGAATGGGATTGGGCGTTGAATCAATCGGAATTGGATTTGAGTCCGGCGCAGATGGAATTTGGCAAAATGCCTCCTATGCCAGTTGCTATCCCTGGAATATCCGATCTTTATTAATGACTGGCTTTATATGATTTTTAAATTGAAACATATGAATTCCTAATTCGTAATTCCTAATTCGTAATTTATTATATTTGCCCTGAAGATCATAAATCATATGTACTATGGAATTGAAAGATATAGCTGCTGTATCGGGGAAACAAGGTTTATTTATAGTTATAAAGCCGAGGCCTACAGGAATGATTCTCGAGAGTTTAGATGATAAAAAAAGCCGTATAGTTACCACCTCACACCATAAAGTATCTCTTCTGCAGGAAATTTCAATTTATACTACCGATTATGAAAAGAGCATCCCGTTAAGTGAGATTTTACAAAAAATATATACTGAGTTTGGTGATGATCCTGGAGTCGATAGTAAATCTGACGGTAGTGAACTGCGCTCATTTATGGAATTTATAGCCCCTGATCATGATCCCGAGCGCGTTTATTCTTCCGATATAAAGAAAATTGTTACCTGGTATATGATCATTTATAAAATAGCGCCTGAGTTGTTGAAAGAAAAACCAGAGGATACGCAGGAAAAGGAAGACAGCGGAAAAACAGAAAAACCTGACGATAAAAATAATCCGGAAGATAAATAGAATCTGTCTATAAAGTCAGAGTCTGGATCAGAATGTTCGCTATCAAGCCTCGCCTTCCTTAGTACGAGGTACGAAGTACGGCGGACAAGGGCTTGAGCAGCTCGAAAAATGTGAGTCCCGGGAGTATCGGCGGGATGACCATTTTGAGAGCAAGCGTAACGAAGAAATCGGACATTATGGACAGATCCTAAATAGAGAGTTTTTGTAATTTATGGTTGAATTTTTTTGGGTAGTGTGAAAATAAATTTACTCCCGATTCGTCTTTCGCTTTTTACATAAATTTCTCCTCCATGGCGATCTACGAATTCTCTGCACAGGATCAATCCAAGGCCTGTCCCTGTTTCACTACCAGTACCAATAGTGGATGGGTTTTCTTCAATTTTGAAAAGCTTTGGAATGGTGCTTTTTGAAATTCCTATTCCATTATCTTCCACTGTTATTTTAACCGATTGTTTTAGTTCCCTCGCATAGATTCTTACCTCCCCTTCAGGATTTGTAAATTTAACGGCATTGTTGATCAAATTGCGAAATATGGTATTGAGCATATTTATATCTGCCAGTACAATGGTTTCCTGTGGGATGTCATTGATGATCGAAATATGTTTTTCTGCAGCTATATGACCTGTAAATGATAACGTTTCATTTATCGATTCGTAAAGATTAATCTTTTTGGGGTTAAATCTGTGTGTGCCAATTTGCGATCTCGACCATTCCAGGAGGTTGTCGAGCAGACCCTTACCTTGTTTTGCTGATTTATTAATCAATTTTGATATTTCCAGTATTTCTTTATTATCGGATTTATTAGCGAGATTATTAATGATCTCAGTTAAACCTAATAAATGGTTAAACGGACTTTTCAGGTCATGTGCTATTATTGAAAAAAATTTGTCTTTTGTTGCGTTGAGTTCTTTCAATTCCTGTTGCTGTTGCATTAAGGAGAGATGTGTTTTAACTCTTGAAAGCAATTCCTCTCTATTGAAGGGTTTGGTGATATAATCTACTCCACCAACATTAAAGCCCTTTTTTATACTCTCAATATCTGTTTTAGCAGTTAAGAAAATAATAGGGACATCTTGTGCATTTGATAGAGCTTTGATGCGTTTGCATGTTTCAAACCCATCCATTTCAGGCATCATAATATCGAGTAAAATTAGATCTATAGTTTGATCCTTTACAAGTTCTAATGCCATAGTACCGTTTAGGGCAAAAAATATTTCATAACCTGCCCGCTGCAATATATTGGCTACTAATTGGATGTTTTTGGTTACATCATCAACGATCAGAATTTTATATGTCAATTTGTTTGTCACGAGGAAGTGTATTATTAAAAAATTACAATTTTTTTATTAACCTGGGAAATTTATACAATAAGGCATTAATATTATCAATGTCAAAGTTTTCTGTATGTTCCAGTAATTCATTACTGAAATGTAATAATTTTTTATTGTTATACTGAATTCCCAGGTCTCCAATTTCTTCAGCAAATTTTTTAATACTGGAAAAAGAAGCTGTTTGACTCGTTTCTTGCCATTTTGTATCATAGATCTCCTTTAGAAGTGCCGTCAGTTCAGTTTTTTCCCTTGGGATCGGGGTTTTCGGAGAGCCAGTTGTTTTTTTCTGCTTTCGAAGTTTAGCAGCTGACTTGCCAATTCGCTTATTAGGCTGATTCCATGGCTTTCCACTTTTTGATCTCACAACACTGGCTTGTTGAAGTGGATCTTTGCCTGAAAATATTTTAATATTTTTAAAAATCAAAGTAAACGTACTTCCCTGTCCCGGTGAGCTTTTCATTTCGAGAGTGCCATCCATCATTTCAGTGAGTTGCTTTGAAATGGCCAGACCAAGACCTGTTCCACCATATTTTCTTTTATCCTGATCATCTTTTTGAACGAAAGCAGTAAAAAAACGTTCCTGGTCGTTTTTGTTAATTCCAATACCTGAATCGATAACCTCAATTTTAAGCGAAATATGATTGTCACTCTTTTTGTTGTCTTGGCTCAAAATGTTTGCCCGGATCTTGATAAAACCTTTTTCTGTGAATTTTACAGCATTGTCAACCAGGTTGAGTAACACCTGACGTATCCGGAATTCATCAAGTTCGACATATTCAGGTATTTGTTCCGAAAAATTGAACTGATAATTAAGGTTTTTTGCCTCAGCCTGGAGCGAAAAAATGTTGTTTATTTCTTCAAATATAGCTTTTAATTGGACTGGCCTAAGATTGATGTCCATTTTACCCGCTTCAATTTTTGAAAGATCAAGTATATCATTGACCAGATTCAACAGGGTATTACCACTCGAGACAATGGAGTTGAGATGTCGCTTGATTGTTTGTTCTTCTACCTGTGACAATAAAATTCCGGCAAATCCCAATACAGCATTGATTGGAGTTCGTATTTCATGGGAGATATTTGCCAGAAAAGCACTTTTTGTCCGGCTGGCTTTTTCTGCTTCTTCGATGGCAGTTTGCAGTTTTTCTTTTGATTTTTTGGCTTCTGTTATATTTCTGATGACCGCAACCACTTCATCTTTTCCACTGACAATCAATCTGGATTCAAAATGGGAAACCTGACCTTTGAAGGAAATCTCATATTCGTATTTTTGAATTTCCCCTGTTTTGAATGCTTTATGCATATGGGTGTAAAAACTATCACTGATAGTTTTTGGCATAATTTCATAAATATATTTATTTATAAATTTCTTTGGTTTAAATAATAAGTCTTTTTCAGATTCGCTGTAAACATTTAAGAATTTCCCCTTGCTGTTAAAAACAAAAATAAGGTCGGGGATTTTCTTTAAAATGAGGTTTTTTTGTGCTTCACTTTCGATGAGGACATTTTCAGATAATTTTCTTTCAGTAATATCCCGGACCGCTCCAAGATGGCCGACTAGATTGTTTTGCTTATTATCCCAAATGGGTCTGGATAAATCTGATAACCATTTGATGGAACCATTTTTTGCTATGATTCGGTATTCAAGCTTGAGGCCTTCGTTTTTGTTAAGATTGTCAATGACATTGTCAATGATTTTATCTCTATCATCAGGATGTACAATAGAGCTCCAATTATCCTTGAATGCATTTATTTCTTTGATCGAATATCCGGTGATTTTTTTAAATGCTCCACTGGTCCAACTCATTTTTACCTGGTTATCCTTATGAAGGTCTATTTTATATACAAAGTCCGAGATCATTTCAGAGATTATCCGGTGGCGTTCTTCGCTCTTACGAAGGGCTTCAATGGCTTGTTTTTGTTTGGTGATGTTTTCTTTAATTGCCAGGAAGTGGGTAATCTTATGATTGTTATCAAATACGGGTGAAATAGTAGCTTTTTCCCAGTATAGTTCACCGGATTTTGTTTTATTATGAAATTCCCCATTCCATACTTTTCCGGATACAATGGTTTCCCACAAATTTTTGTAATAATCGGCTTGATGATAATCAGTTTTTAATACCCTGGGATTTGCTCCTTTTGCTTCCTCCTGAGTATACCCTGTTGTTTTGGTGAATGCCGGATTTACGTATTCAATGTCACCTTGAATATTGGTGATCACGATACTTGAGGGGCTTTGCTCAATGGCCGTATAAAGCTTTTTTAATTCATTCTCAGTATTTCTTCTTTTTGAAATATTTCTGAAAGCTGAAGCTATTATCTTTTTGCCCATATCCGTTGCCTGATTTTTTTTAAACTCTGCCACTAATATATTAAACAAACTGGGAAATGTAGGGCCTTTCAAATAATAGTTGATTTGAAAAATTTGTCTTTTGGTGTAACCTTCACTGAGTTGCCTGGGTCTTATATATTGACAAATAAGTTAAACTAAAATTTTTGAAAAATGGAAACGATAATACCAATATCCGGCATGCTTCTGGCCATAGTTCTTAATGTAATTGTTTTTGGCACAATCATTCTGGTTGTACGTTATATTGTTCAAGCGAGGAACAAAGAGAGAATGGCTTTGATTGAAAAGGGCGTTGACCTCTCTGCGTTTTATGCAAAAAAGAACGGTGGGGGAAATACTGTCCTAAAATTTGCGCTACTCTTTATCGGTGTTGGACTAGGTTTGTTTTTAGGCTTTGTTTTAGCAGATCTTGTTTCCTTGCCCACAGCTGCAGTAGTTATTTCAGTCACATTGTTGTTTGGTGGTATCAGCCTGGTGTTGTATCATTGGATTAGCAATAGAAAGGAGACTAATTAGATCCTATAGGAATGGATTCGGAATTTCTTAAAAAAGTATTGGGAGGAGATGAACAGGCATACCGGTATTTCGTAGATAAGTATGGGAATATGGCTTTTTCCATCGCTGTTAGTATAGTTAAGAATCCGGAGGAAGCAGAAGAAGTGGTACAGGATGCATTTTTGAAAGCATATAATGCCTTGCCTGCCTTTCAGCAACGATCTAAATTCTCAACCTGGTTTTATAAAATAGTGGTAAACGAAGGGTTGAAAAAATTGAGAAAGAAGAAAATAAAGTTTGCACCTGTTGAGGAGATAGAAACTGGTTACATGGTAGATGAATCTGAATTGAATCAGAGTTTAAGATCCCTAAAAGAGAATGAGCAGAAACAGTTTATAAATCTTACGTTGGGAAAGATGGCTGCGCGGGATAGCTTGATCATGAGACTATTTTACCTGGAAGAGAGAGATATTAATGAGGTGGCTGATATTATGGAATTAAGTATAACCAATGTTAAAACATTGCTTTTCAGGTCGAGGAAAAGATTTTATCGTATCTTGGAAGAGGAGTTAAAGCATGAATTAAAATCGATATTATGAACCCTGATGATAATATAGAAAAGCTGACACGAGAATTGATTGAAGGAAGCCGTATAGAAATTCCTGAAGGAATGTCGGATCGTGTGATGTTTAGAATAACACATGCATCTCCACCGGTTGCCCGCCACTCCTTCATAAAAGTGTGGATTTTTTCCATTACATCTCTATTATTGATGCCAATGGCTATATTTTTATTTAAAAAGAATTTTGATTTATTTGAAAATACCCTGGGGAAAGCAGGTCGGTATTTTGTTTTTCTTTATGAATATATGCTCATTGCGATTTTCTTAGGTCTTGCACTTTTCCTTATTGATTTTATTCTAAGAAATACCTTTGAAAAAAACCCACGGTTAATTTAGCCTATTATCAAAATAAGTTCTCAATTTTTTCTGTCGGTCGACCTAATACAGCTTTATTCCTATCCACAACGATTGGGCGTTCGATCAGTTTGGGGTTTTCAACCATGATCTTTATCCATTCATCATCTGATAGTTCTTTGCCTTTAAACTGTTCTTTAAAGATGGATTCATTTTTACGGATCAAATCTAAAGGGTTCATTCCCAGCATGAGGAGGAGTTTTTTTAATTCTGGTTCCGTGGGAGGTGTCTTGAGATATTCTATAATTTCAACATCCTTTCCTGCTTCCTGGATTAGTTTCAGGCCGGCCCGGCTCTTCGAACACCTGGGGTTGTGATATATTTTCATCTGTTATAAAGTTTCACGCTAAGACGCAATGATAATAATTTATTTTATGAGAAATTAAAAACGGTATCCGATCTGTATCATATACCTTAGGCCAAAACCTAAACTTGTAGATATACCTTTGTCATTAAAGTCTCCTGTATTAATTAATTTATCAAATCCGGGAAATTTACTAACCAACATATCCCGGATAGCTTCCAGGTAATCTTCATTACTGCCTGACAGGTCGCCGGTAAGAGTCATTTTAGTGTTATACATTGACAATGATGGGCCCATAAATATCAGGTCGATAGTCCATCGTTTTTTTATGGCAAATTGATAACCAAGTTCTACACCTGCACTGTAAATACTGAATCCTCCCTTAAGCTGCAAGTGGCCTTTTATATTATCATTATCAATAATTTCAACGTCATTATCAAATTTGTAATAATGGATAGAACTGAATATCCCCCAAAATAGCCCATCGGGTGCAAAATTCTTATTTCGATTTTTGAAGTAGAAACGGTAATCACCTGAAATGGAAAACCCACCTTTTTTACTTGTGTTTACCAGGTTCAGACTATCTAAAAGCCCTATACTTGGCATTTCAAAATACCCTGCATTAATAGAAAAAGAGCGGTAGGGGGACAAAACCCTTTCATAAGAGATATTGATATTTTTTTTGCTCCAAAGAAGAAAAGGGGTAAGGTTCCATTTGACAACATTTCTTTTATAGTTTTCTGGAAATGTATTTGGAGTTTGTGCTTGTGACGGTTTTTGAAAAATAAATAAAAATAATGCAAATAATACAAATATGCGGCAAATCCTATTCATGGCGTTTTTGGTAAATATTTAAGGAAAGATACAAATTTGATCATTATTATCATAAACAGGTGGGTTGTTTATGTGAGTTGCTCATGGATTGATGGTTAATGATTATAGATCTCACTTTCGATATTTTTTTCATATCTTTGTTAAACTTTTTTATTTACTACCCTCCATGGGGTTTGATATGGATATGAAAGAAAAGTTGACAGTAGAAGTGTGTTTCTCCCCGAAACTTTATGATCATAAGTTGACTAAAGAAAATTTTGTTACAGTTATCGTGGATATATTGCGGGCTACCACTTCAATATGTGCTGCATTTGAAAATGGTGTAAAGGAGATTATTCCTGTTGGCGGCGTGGATGAGGCACGGGAGTATAAACACAATGGGCATATTGTGGCTTGTGAACGCGATGGTAAGGTTTTGGATTTTGCTGATATAGGTAATTCAGCTTCTGAATTTCTCCATAAAGATCTTCGAGATAAAACAGTTGTTTTTTCAACCACAAATGGCACAAAAACAGTTGAAATGGCTCATGATGCTGAAATAGTTGTTGCAGGTTCATTTGTAAATATTTCTTCATTGTTGGAATGGCTGTTTGCTCAGGAAAAGAATGTTGTAATATTTTGTGCTGCGTGGAAAAATCGGTTCAACCTGGAGGATTCTATTTTTAGTGGTGCATTGTCAGAGAGATTACTACAGAATCAACGATTTGTTACCAACTGCGATTCTACTTTAGGGGCCATTGATTTGTGGCGGCAGGCAAAAGGAGATTTAAAAGGATATTTATCAAAATCATCACATCGCAACCGGCTTAAACACCTGGTATCTGATGAAGACTTTGAATATACTTTAACCACTGACACATCAAAGGTTGTGCCCATTTTGGAAGGCGATCGGTTTATTGGTGTAAAGATTTAAAAATATTACGCAGTTCCTTCTTTACGCTATCATGTCTTGATGGGTTTTTTACACGTTCCCAAATAATACCAAAAATAAAACTATTGTTACGTCGGGTCAACTGAGGTTGGTCGCTATGTCTTCCGAAGCTGAAAATAGCCATACCATCAGTTGATGTGTCGGCGGTTTTATTGTCAATATATGCAAAACCATCAAGATGCCGGTCAGGTTTTATCATTGACACAAACAGTACTCCTTTTTCGCCTTTATCGCCGAAATAGGCCCACATCCAGTTACCGAGTATTTCTTTTCCTTTTGTTAAATCAGAAACATCATTTCGAGGGCCGCCAAGATTGTTACCCCAGTATTGATTATCCGGATCATCTTTTCCAGCAATAGTTCCGCCGAAAACAAACCAATACTTACTCTCAGGTGGTATTTTTTCGATGGTAACACGAGCATACTTATTATAAAATTCCCAACGCCATTGCCAGTTACCGTTTTTACTTATGGTCAGAATGGTGCGGTTGTCTACTTTAAAACTATAACAATAATCATAGCCAGGGTGACTAATGCCTTTATCGTCTTCATTTTTGCCGCTAACAAAACCAGGTAATCCACGAAATAAAGATATACCTGTACTGGGATATTTATCATTTTGTGTTGTCTTGAAGGAAATCCAATCTCTCCCTTTTTTATCATACATACCAGATATTACTCCTCCGGCTTTGTCAAGATAATAAACTGCTGTTTTTGTTTTGATAACAAAATGCTGTTTGCCCAGGTAATTTTCCTCCGTGATTTTCACGGCATATACAGAAGCAACATGGAGTAACAGATATGCGATAGTTAAAAAATACTTCATTACATCAAAAATAAACTTTTTTGATAGAAACAAACAGGTAATGATGGCAAATATTAATGTGTTGCATGAGAAAGCCGGGTATTCTTTGTTTTTTAAATGGAATGTAAATAATCTTCAATGCCTTCCTTGATTCGGGTAAAAGTTTCAAATAGTATTTTATCATCATCTTCCAGAAGGGTAAACCGGAAACCCATCAGGTTTGAACTAAATGAAGATAAAGGCACAACGCAAACTCCTTTAGCACCTAAAAGATAATAAACAAATCTTTTGTCAGCGGCCACATCCTCTCCTGATACCCATTCTTCTACCATTTTTTTGATTTCAGGGTCATTAATTTTTAAATGCTGCCCGGATTTCAGTACATTATTTTTAAAAACAATGGTGTTATAGAAAGCTCCTGAGGTTTTATTAAAGTAGATCCCATCAATATCTTTTAGAATTTCTGCAATTTTATCGCTCCTGCGACCAATTTTTTTATTGTTATTATTTAAATGGTCCAGGTATCTTGGGTCTCCCATTATTTTAGGTATCGCCAGTTGTGGAAGTTTTGTAGAGCTCACCTCAATCATTTTGGCATTTTCAAGCGTGGTGCAAAGTTTGTCAAACTCCTGGTCCTTATCCCGGTTGTAAAACTTAGCCCAGCCACTTCTCGAACCCGGCCAGGGTACTTCTTTTGACAGGCCCTTCAGTGCAATGCCTGGAATTTCTTCTATATATTGTGGCAGTGAATATGCTTTGGCACCATTGTACGTGACATTGATATAAATCTCATCACTGATTAAAAAGAGGTTAAACTCACGTGCGATTTCCGCAAATCGTTTCAATATTTCGTGAGGATAAACCATGCCGGTTGGATTATCAGGATTAATGATCAGAATCCCTACAATGTTTGGATTGTATTTTACCTTCATATACAAATCGTCCATGTCAGGATACCAGTTGTTGCCCGGATCCAGATTGTAAGTGATGGGTTTGTCATTGGCATGAGCAGCTTCTGCTGATGAATGTGTTGAATAGGCAGGGGAAGGACCAATAATACGAGCTGGTGGTACGAGATATTGATATATTTTGGCGATAGCATCGCCGAGGCCATTAAAAAAAAGAATGTCTTCAGCTGTAATTTGTACACCACCTAATGCATTGTTTTTAGCAGCCAGAAATTTGCGAGTTTCAAGAATGCCTTTGGAGTGACAATAACTGTAGGAATCGCTCTGTTGTGCAAGGTTGGAAATAATATCCTTGATCCATTGCGGTACTTTAGTCCCCTTTTGGACAGGATCACCGATGTTTTCCCAAAATATTTGTAAACCCGCCTGATGAAGACGTGTCGCTTTTTTTACAATTTCGCGGATTTCATAACTTAATTCATCCGCACCCGTTCGAAGTAGTTTCTTTCTCATTTAATTCCTTTGCCAAATTCAAGCTAAAGTTAGCTTTTTGATGTGAAAAATCAATATTTATTCACTTATACTATGCCTGCAATCAATTCTAGTTGTGAAAATGTAACTGCTTAGAATGAGGATAACCACGCCTATGAAAACAAAGTGAAATCCGAATGCAGAAATTAGAACACCTGCAAACAATGGGAAAAGAGCAGTGAGAATACTTCCGGCACCGGAGATGCCGGTATAAATTGCCCTGTTGTCATTGTTTGAAATTTCAAGCAATACACCATTGATCGATACTTTATAAATAGCTACAAACATTCCGGATAATATGAAAATAAATTGATAGAGAACCATATTATTACTAAAGGCAAGACTTATCAGTGGAATAGCGCTTCCGAGGATGAGGCAAAACCGCAAAAGAGTTTTGTATTGTAATCTTTCGGAAAACTTGAAAAGAACAAGGCTGGCTATGAGCATTCCCAGTGTACGGAATAGTAGGAAATTTCCGATCATTTCAAAGGTTAGGCCAAAATTCTCTTTCGCATATAATATTATAAAGGGTAGAATACTTAAGCCGAGCCCCATACTATTGATGATGAGAAGATAATATTTAAGGTTTTTATTTTTCCTGATTTCCGATGGAATCATGGCGAAGAATTGCCATAGGGAGCTTTTTTTCTCCACCCTGGATTCCGGTTCTTTGAGGCTCCAGAAACCAGCTGTTGCTATAAATAATAATATTCCGGCGATGAGAAACAAGACGCTGTAGTTAATGGGGTACTCATAATATTTTATAAGTTTTCGCACTATAAGTGCAGATATAAAAATGCCTGTACTGCTTACTATTTGCTGGCTGGAGAAGAATTTCTTACGCAGGCGCTGCAAAACTGATTTTCCAAGAATATCCACATAAGAAACATTGGCAAAAGAGCCGCTGAAAGAAAAAATGGATATAAAAATAAATATCAGGAAAATGACCATGTCCCCACTTAGTGTGGTAGATTTAAAAAAGAGAAAGGCGAGACTCAGTAGTGACAATACTCTAAGGTTTATTGCCAGAACCAATGAGCTCTTTTTATAATTTTTATTTGAAAGATAACTGGCAAATATAAGCTGGAAAAGCATGGCACCTCCGAGCATTATGGCAGTTAATATGCCGAGGTGAATCGGGGTGCCTCCTGCTTTGATCAACATGGAAGGAATAATGGTGTCCACGTCCATAAAACTGGAAGCCAGGGCCAAAAATGCTGTATGCCATAGAAAGGCAAAAAAATTATGTTTTGATTGTTTTTCTGTTAGCTGCATCCAGCAAAGATACTACATCAATTATAATAGTTCCCGCAGATTGAGTAGATAAACGCAGAGATTTTTATCTACTAATTTCATGAGTTAATATTTATACAGTCAGTTTCAGACTCAACATTCTATGATCTTGTTCATCCTTTAATCCTGAAAAGCCTCTTCAGACAGTGAAGGTATTTATTGTTATTACGCAAAGTATTCCCCAGGAGCAAGCATCTGTTTCTGCAATATTTTCATGAGAAAACCCCGCCCTCTCCGTAGAGAAAATTCATGAATTTTCTCTACGAATCTCCTCCGAGTTATTTTTTTTGAGACTCCGGTTGTATTGTAGAAATTTGTTATGCTTGCATAATAAGTGTAGTTGAATTGATAAATATGTATTTCCATTAAATGTTTTATGCGAATATTATATTTTATAGATAGAAAATTTGAAAATATGATATAGTTGAATGAAGGTGATGAAAAATTATTTTTCAATAAATAGTATGCATGCATAACAAAATTGTATATATTTGGTTATACCTATATATATGAAAAAGGAAGATCACCTGGATTATTTTATTAAGTCTGCCTGGCACGGTTTGTCGAGATTGTACAATCAAAAAGCACAGCAATATGGTACAACTACCTCTGTAGCGTATGTGCTGCTTAACATCAGTTCTTCGGAGGGTACTCCGGCAACAAAAATCGCTCCGGCAATAGGTCTGGAAACGAGGAGTCTTACACGAATCCTGAAAACTTTGGAGGAAAAGGGATTGATTTACCGGGAGCGTGATCCAGACGATGGACGGTCTGTTCGTATATTCTTAACCGATCGTGGGAAGGAAGACAAGGCCCGTGCCGTAGAGACGGTAAAAGCATTTAATGAGTACATAAGAGCCAGGATCCCTGAAGGAAAACTGAAAGTATTCAGAGAGGTTTCAGGCAGTATAATTGATTTTGTTGAAAATGATGAAGAGTTGAAGGAAACTTTAAGAAAAGCATAAAACCGACCTTTTGTTTAAATAAATATGTAAATGAAAAGAGCTATTAAAAAAGTTGCAGTATTGGGATCCGGGATCATGGGATCCAGGATTGCATGTCATTTTGCAAACATTGGGGTTGAGGTTCTATTATTGGACATTGTCCCCGGTGCCCTAAACCAGAAAGAAGAAGCAAAAGGATTGTCTTTGGATGATCCTTCCGTTCGCAACAGGATTGTAAATGAATCCTTAACAACGGCTATTAAATCTAAGCCCGCTCCACTGTATCACAAAAATTTTGCCTCAAGGATTAAGACAGGCAATTTCGATGATGATCTCAAAGGAATTTACGAATGTGACTGGGTGATAGAGGTAATTGTAGAAAACCTGGATATCAAAAAGCAGCTATTTGATAAAGTAGAAGCTTTGAGAAAACCTGGTACTCTGATCACTTCCAATACCTCAGGTATTCCTATTAAGTTGATGAATACCGGAAGAAGTGAAGATTTTAGAAAGCATTTTTGTGGTACCCACTTTTTTAATCCACCGAGGTACTTAAAACTTTTTGAAATTATTCCCGGGCCTGATACAGACCCACAAATCATTGATTTTCTGAAACATTACGGTGATCTTTATTTAGGAAAAGAGACGGTGTTGTGTAAAGATACCCCTGCATTTATTGCTAATAGGGTGGGGATTTATTCCATTTTGAAGGTGGTGGATAGTATGATGAAAATGGATCTTACTATCGATGAGATAGATAAGCTCACCGGCCCAGTGATCGGGAGGCCGAAATCAGCTACTTTCCGTACATCGGATATAGTCGGTTTGGATACACTGGGAAAAGTAGCTAAAAATCTTTACGAAGGCCTGCCCAATGATGAAAGCCGGGATATATTCAAATTACCGGGGATCATCGATGAACTGGAAAAGAGAAAATGGCTTGGAGATAAAACCAAACAGGGGTTTTACAAAAAAACCAAGGATGAGAATGGAAAAACAAAGATTCTTACGCTCGATTTGAAGGATCTTGAATATAAGCCCAGGCAAAAAGTAAAATTCCCGACCCTGGAACTTACCCTTGCTATAGACGATGTGAGGCAGCGGTTCAAGGTTTTACTGGGTGGGAAAGACAAGGCAGGTGAGTTTTACAGAGATTCCTTTTATGGAGTATTCCAATATGTTTCTAACAGGATCCCGGAGATCAGCGATGAACTATACAAGATAGATGATGCTGTTTGTGCCGGATTTGGCTGGGAAATTGGTCCTTTTGAGACATGGGACCTGGTAAATGTCGAAAAGACAGTTGCTAAAATGGAAGAAGCGGGTTACAAACCGGCAGCATGGGTTTATGATATGCTGGCTAAAGGCAATAAGACTTTCTTTACGGTTGAAGAAGGGGTCCACAAATTTTATGATATATCCAGTAGTTCTTATAAACCAATACCAGGTAAAGAAAACTTTATAATTCTGGATCTGATAAGAGAGAACAAGGAAATCTGGAAAAATTCAGGCGCTTCAATTTTCGATTTGGGTGATGGAATTGTCAATCTGGAATTCAGGACGAAAATGAATACCATGGGTAGCGAAGTCATTGAAGGATTTAATAAGGTTTTCGAGCTGGGTGAGAAAGATTTTAGGGGCGTGGTGATAGGAAATCAGGGCCCAAATTTTTCTGCCGGCGCTAACCTTGCTATGGTATTGATGTATGCAGTGGAACAGGAATACGACGAATTGGATTTTCTTATAAATACTTTTCAGAAAACAATGATGCGGGCACGGTACTCTTCAGTGCCGGTTGTAGTAGCTCCTCATGGTTTGTCTTTGGGTGGCGGATGTGAACTTAGTTTGCATGCTGATCGCATTCAGGCAGCGGCAGAAACTTATATCGGACTTGTAGAAGTCGGTGTAGGGGTGATACCTGCTGGAGGAGGCACTAAAGAACTCACAGCCCGCGCTGCAGAGAGATATGAGGAAGGGGACATTGAATACAATGCCCTTCAGAATACTTTTATGAACATTGCTACAGGTAAAGTGGCTACCTCAGCAGAGGAGGCGCGGGATATGAATATATTAAGGCCGCAGGATAGTATTACTATCAATAAGGACCGGCTGATTGCTGACGCAAAAGCTACGGCCATACACCTTGCAGAAGCCGGATATACCCAACCTATACCAAAAACAAATATTAAGGTACAGGGAAGAGGAGGATTGGCCTTATTCATGGCCGGTATTTATGGCATGCGCGAAGGGCATTATATTTCAGATCATGATGTAAAAATTGCAAAAAAGATAGCTTGGGTTATGACAGGGGGCGATTTGTCGCAGCCTACCGGTGTCACCGAACAATACTTACTCGATTTGGAAAGAGAAGCATTTCTGTCGCTTTGCGGTGAGAAAAAAACTCTGGAACGGATACAGTCTATCCTGACAAGTGGAAAACCTTTGAGAAATTAATCTAAAAAAAAGAAATCATAATATGGATGCATATATCGTAGCCGGATACAGAACAGCAGTCGGAAAAGCCAAAAGGGGAGGTTTTAGATTTACCCGTCCGGATGATCTGGCAGCAGATGTGATCAAGCACCTTTTAAAATCATTAGAAGGATTGGATCCTGGTAGAGTAGATGACTTAATAGTGGGTAATGCTATTCCCGAAGCCGAACAGGGCATGCAAATGGGACGCATGATCTCCTTGTTGGCCTTGTCGGTAAATACCCCCGGAATGATCGTAAACAGGTATTGCGGGTCAGGTATTGAGGCAATTAATATTGGCGCGGCGAGAATACACGCCGGAATGGCCGATTGTATTATTGCCGGTGGTACGGAATCTATGTCATTGCTGCCAATGATGGGCTGGAAAACATCACTTAATTATAAGATTACGACCGAAAACCCGGATTATTATACAAGTATGGGTCTAACGGCGGAGCTTGTGGCCAAAGAACATAATATTACCAGACAAGACCAGGATGAATTTGCATTGAATTCTCACCTCAAGGCTCTTAATGCAATAAAGGAGGGACGTTTTAAAGATCAGATCGTTCCGGTAACTGTCGAGGATATTTTTCTCGATAAGAACAATAAGCGGCAAACCCGCTCATTTGTGATTGATACTGATGAAGGCCCAAGAAGTGATACGAGTCTTGAGGCACTTGCCCGCTTGCGCCCTGCTTTTGATATGCGGGGAACGGTTACTGCAGGGAATTCTTCCCAGACATCGGATGGAGCTGCTTTTGTAGCGGTGATGTCGGAAAAAATGGTGAAGGAATTGAATTTAACTCCTCTTGCCAGGTTGGTAAGCTATGCTGTGGCAGGCGTAGAACCGCGCATTATGGGTATGGGGCCGGTAAAAGCTATTCCAAAGGCTTTGAAACTGGCAGGTTTGTCATTAAATGATATTGATCAGATTGAGTTGAATGAAGCTTTTGCAGCTCAGTCACTCGGTGTTATCCGTAAATTGGATCTTGATATGTCAATAATAAATGTGAACGGGGGAGCTATTGCTTTAGGCCATCCATTGGGATGTACCGGAGCCAAACTCACTGTGCAATTATTGAATGAAATGAAGCTCAGGAAACAGAAATACGGAATGGTCGCCGCTTGTGTTGGTGGCGGTCAGGGAGTTGCCGGTATTTATGAATTGTTGAATTAGACGTTAAAAAAATTAAGTCTCTTATAAAATGGAAACGATAGAAAAGAAAAGACTTGTAAAAGGAGGTGAGTTTCTCATCAGCGAGATGAAGGCGGACGAAATGTTTATTCCTGAAGAATGGTCGGAAGAGCAAAAATTGATGGCCGAATCCGGTAGTGATTTTCTGGATAAAGAGGTAATGAATAAGCTCGATGAGATTGATTCACAGGAGGATCCTGAGTTGATGCCGGGTATATTGCAAAAAGCTGGTGAAATGGGTTTTCTTGGAGTTTCAGTTCCGGATGAATATGGTGGATTTGGTATGGATTTCAATACCTCCATGTTGATCGCCGAAGTGATGGGTCGCGGGTATTCATTTGTGGTAGCATTTTCGGCACATACGGGTATTGGGACATTGCCTATTCTCTATTATGGAAATAAGGAGCAAAAGAAGAAGTACTTACCGAAGCTTGTTTCAGGTGAGTGGAAAGGAGCTTATTGCCTGACTGAACCCGACTCAGGTTCTGATGCCAATGCTGCTAAGACAAAAGCCATCCTGAGCGAAGATGGTAAACATTATATTCTCAATGGTCAGAAAATGTGGACTACAAATGGAGGATTTGCTAATGTGTTGACTGTTTTTGCCAAAATTGATGATGATGAGATGTTGTCTGCATTTATTGTTGAAAACACCTATGAGGGTATTACGATGAACCCGGAAGAACATAAAATGGGGATAAAGGGATCATCTACACGGCAGATATTTTTCAACGATTGCAGGGTGCCGGTTGAGAATTTACTTGGCGAGCGTGGTAAGGGCTTTAAAATGGCATTAAATATACTGAATGTCGGGCGAATCAAACTGGCTGCTGCAGCTATAGGCGGATCAAAATCTTCAATAGCTTTGGCCGTGCAATATGCTAATGAGAGAAAACAATTTGGAAAGACAATAGGATCATTTGGTGCTATTAAACATAAGCTTGGGGATGTGTCGGCAGCTATTTTTGCCAGCGAGTCAGCTCTTTATCGCACAGGACAAAATATTGACAATACCTTTAGCACATTGCTTGAAGAAGGCATGGACTATTCGCAGGCTAAGTTAAAATCTGCTGAAGAATTTGCGATAGAATGTGCCATATTGAAGGTCCATGGTTCCGAAGTGCTTGATTATGCAGTGGATGAAGGTGTGCAAATATATGGTGGTATGGGATTTTCTACTGAGGCACCAATGGAACGGGCATATCGGGATGCACGGATCAACAGAATCTTTGAGGGAACTAATGAGATCAATAGACTACTGACTGTCAGTATGTTGATGCGCCGCGCTATGAAAGGTCAGCTCGATCTTGTGACACCTGCTATGGCAGTAGTTAAAGAACTCACCTCGATTCCTGATTTTGGTGGTGAGGAAGGAGGTTTGTTAGCTAAAGAGAAGAAAGTGCTTAATAACCTGAAAAAAGTCGGTTTGATGATATCGGGGGCAGCCATTCAAAAATTGCAGAATAAGTTGATAGATGAACAGGAAATCATAATGGCTTTATCTGATATGCTGATTGAAGGATATGTAGCAGAATCAGCTTTATTGAGAGCTGAAAGGATCATAAAAATGAAAGGTGAAGAGGCGGGTGCTTTATACAAGGATCTCGCGATAGTATATTTGCACAGAGCTGTAGAAAAATCAAATCTGGTAGGTAAAGAGGCTATATATGCATTCGCTGAAGGAGATGAAATGAGAATGATGTTGATGGGGCTGAAACGCTTTACAAAGATAGATCCGTATAATCTGAAAGAAGCCCGCAGGCGAATTGCAGATCGTCTGTTAGAGAAAAATGATTATGCTTTTTAACCGGACTACCCACCTGGTGATATTAAGGATAATTCTTTGACTTAAAATAAAAAAGGCCGTCTCACAATATAGTGAGACGGCCTTTTTTTCCTGCCAGCATATAATTGGTCTGTTTATACAGATATACCAACAGCCAGAAGGGAATTGCTAACCTTAAGGCCTGCCTTCTCAACTTTTATTTTGTCGATCTTAAATTTTAGTTTGGAATCTACTGTGACAAAACTTATTGCAGCACCTTCGTCGATCATGTCATCTCCGGAAACCAACAGCGTATTGTTTAGTTTGCATTGACTAATAAACTTTGCGTCTTTGTTATTATTCAAGCTAGGCACATAGGCTATATGGCAATTCCCTGCTTCACTAGCCGATTTGATTGCAATAACTTTGATTTTTTTACCCCAAACGGATTTATTTTCCAGGTTTGCTTTGATAGCAGTAAGCGCTGTTTGATTGGCATAAACGCCGACTGTAAAAGAGCTGTTTTCAGAAGTATCCCATTTTATATGTTTAGTAAAGTTGTAAATGAATAGGGCGTGCAGCTTATACATTCTTCCATCTTCCTGCGCGTATGATGGATAAAACCCTACTGTGAGTAGGAGAAGAACCACCAAAGACATTGCTTTATGTTTCATGTTTGTATCTGTTTATTTTAATTAAATTTTAATGTTAACGTGTGCAAACTTAATCAATGAATAGGGGCAAAAGAAATCCGGATATTCTTACGTTGGCTATTGCCGGTAAGGGTTGGCTATGATATACAGTAAAACAAAAGCATTACCTTTTTTTTATGATTTCCTTTCAGATGTAAGGGAGAAATACATTCGGCTAACAAGGCAAATCAGCCGTAAAACAGGTGGGTTTTTTGGGATAAACACATGAAATTTACATTCTATTGAATAGAAATGGATGTATTGTATAATTAAGTGTACTATGTAATGAAAATCAGTATTTCAATCAAATATTATTTATAGACAGTCTATAAAGTCAGGGTCTGGATCAGAATGTTTGCTATCAAGGCTTGCGAAGTTGAAAAAAGCGGAGTTTACCGATGTAATCGAGCATTTTTTCGACGAGCGTAACAGCTTGCCCCGCATTACTCGGGGCCGAGAGCGGACATTATAGACAGACCCTAATTATACCATATTTTTATATCCCATCACCTTAACGATTGTATCAATAATGGTACTTTTATCAAGCTTCATATAATTAAAGACCACATCAAAAACAGAATCATCCGCTTTTCTTCCAAAAAAGTGATCTATCATATTAGATCGCTTTTTATCGATATCCCGTATTTTCTTTTCTGCTTCTCGCAAAGAGATTTCTTGTTTTTTTGAAATGGTATTGATACGCCAATCCATCGGTGCCATGATTTTGATGTGAAGGGCATTCAGGATATCATTTGTTATGGCTACACTACCACGCCCAACTATTATGACGTGACCATGCGTGCCAATACTATATATGAACTGCTTGATAGTTTTTATAATTTTATGATTCCCCGGGTAATACTTTTGTGAAAGGGAGAGCACAATTTCATCAATCACATTTTGTTCGTTGGATTGCACTATATCGCGGATAATTTGCGGTTTTAAGTGGAGCTCCCTGGCCGATTCTTCCATAACCTCTTTGCCAATCCATTTCCATTTATGCTTAGTATAGCTTTCTAATTCGATTTGGTTAAGAGTAGAAGCGAGCATGGTCGCAAGACTTTTGGCAGGGCATCCGTATTCTCTGGAGATGGTAACGACCGGCCCTGGAATTGAAGTGCTAGTGGATTGAGCAGTTTGGTTAGCCTGGAGCCTTTTTTTCATGTATTCGATCAACATATTATTCATGATAGACCTCCTTTTAATATGGTTGTTGTGTTTTCAATAAGTTAGTAAAAAAATTGGCATTTTTTACATATAAATACCAGGTTTTTTTGTTCCTATTTGTTATTTTATTGAAAATATGTGAATAAAATAATATTTTGATGCTATAATGTTGATTCTATAGTTATAGAGGTATTTTTAGAAAGAAACAAATTAAAAAACACTAAGAAATGATTTCTTTTACAAGAATAATTCCCAGGGCAAATTTTGCGGTTAACGCTATCCTGTTTTCAGTATTATTTGTCGTAGCTCCTACATGTACACAGGTGATCCCTGACGATCAACCTACTGATCTGGTTTACACATTTGCACGACAGCGAGTCGAAGAGACCCGGCGGCAGCATATTACAAAAATGCCGGCATGGTTGAAAAAGAACCGTAACTTGTTTCGCGACCGTTTATCTGTGATCGCTCAAGAGTCTTTTGAGCAAACTGGCATATGGTTTCTTGCACGCGGTGCAGGGCGTGATAAAGACGAACAAGAAACCGTAGGCGTATGGGGTGATCTGTTGGCATTCGGTGATCTTGAAACCTTGCCGGGCTACTCGAAGGAGAATCATCAACAGGCGATAGAGTTCTGGCAAAGCTGGCAGAACCGCAATACGGGACGTCTTTACAACCCACTGTATCAAGATCCGCAAAATCCTGAAGTGAAACGTCACACTACCGATAATCGTGATGACTATTCCGCAGAGGCGATTAATGTGAAATATATTCCGGTCATTCTAGAAATGCTTGGTTCTAAACTTCCAAAGGCTGTCAATATAGCATCCCATGCGGATGCCGGCGAGGACACCTTTGATGAGCTGTGGGAGTGGATACCTCAGTGGTTTACCAGTCCGTCCGGGATGTTTCCTGTACTGGCAGCCCGGGAAGTGGACGATGGTAACCTGGATAAAATCCCACAGGTAGAGGCCGGTATGGGAGCCCTTTTGAGGGCGTATAACCGGGAGACAGGCATGTGGCGTCCGGAGCCGCTGGAGGGCTTTCCCTGGGGGAAGTACGAGCCATCAAGTGGGTTCAAGATCATCACTCGCATCTGTGGATATGTCGGAATGGAGAATTTCCCCGAGGACTTGGTGAAAGTGGCGATCAACAACTTACTTGCTCACAAACATGAGTTGTATGCAACCTTTGAGACAGCGCGTAACTACGGCGAGACGATGACCCATTACCTGATGCTCACCGATTACCGTCATGACGAGCTGCTTGATGCCATGGAGCTTTGTCTTGACGGATTTCGCGATCCTGAATTGTGGGTGGAGACTGTAAGCAGTGGATATTGTATCTTCGGCTCGGGTTTGATAGGAGCATTCATGAATTGGGAGGACATGCCATTCGATCAGGCACTGCAGCAATGGATGCGCTTCGAACACGGCTGCAAGATGAAATGGAGATTTGTTGCCGGGCCGTACGGCAATTGGATCAACGTGATCCCGAAGAAACCCGAAGAAATTTTCGGTCATGCTAATTATGATGTGGAAAAATATGGCCTTAAGGCCCGCAATAAGGCACACTGGGCGAAAAAGATTTCACAAATCATTCCACAGCAGGAAGTTGCGTTGAAGCTTGTCGCTGATGGTAAAACCGGTGAGGGAACCTTTACCTTTTTGCTAACTAAGGATCAACTAACGAATTTGAAAGCACCATATTTTACGGCAACTTGGAGTGGGGCATATGATGTTTCTCTTAATGGCGAGCTAGTGAAGAAGGTCCGTTACAATTTGCCGGACGTTAGGGCCGGCTGGTATATTCCGCAGACGGCGGTCAGGACGTTACATGTCGGCGAGAACATGGTCACTGTGAAGCTGCTCGGCCAGGGGAAAGAGCAAATGCCGGGAGCTCCCTTGTCGGAAGCGATTCCATTTCTCCGTCTCGGCGTGATTGAATGGCGGTGACATATTTATCCAGCAGGCCTGACACGCGGCGTATTTAAACAGGCAGAGCTAAGAATCATCTTTGTTGCTGCTGTCAACGAAATTTCAGACCGTTTTTCTGTACCTGAAAATTGCAAGTGCGTTTATAAGGACTGCCGAGATGATCATAACTACAAAGTGTAACCGTATCTCAGCAAAGCCGGCGCCTTTTAATAATACAAGCCTTGTTACCTCAATAAAATACCTGATTGGATTGAAAAGTGTGATGTTTTGTGCCCATTTTGGCATATTTTCAATGGGTGTGAATAGTCCACTCATCAGAATAAACACCACTAAAAAAAACCATGAGATAAACATCGCCTGCTGTTGTGTTTCTGTAATTGTAGAAATGAACAGTCCCAGGCCCAGAACAACAAGTAGAAAGACCGCAGTGAAAGCAAAAAGAACGATGAGACTTCCTACCATGGGTATGGAAAAAACAATTTTTGCAATGAATAGTCCAAATGCCATTTCAAACATCCCGATGATCCAGAAAGGAATGGTTTTGCCTAAAATGAACTGATATTTCCTGATCGGCGTAACATTTATTTGTTCAATGGTGCCAATTTCTTTCTCTCTTACTATGTTCATGGAGGCAAGAAATGAACCGATCATAGTAACGAGTAGAACTAAAATGCCCGGGACCATGAAATTCTTGTAGTTGAGATCGGGATTGTACCAATTGGAATGTTCAATATTGATATTCCGGAATTCAGGTGAAATACTCAAGTTGCCTTTTATACCATAGTATTGTAGAAGATCCTTATTAAAATCGAATATGATCTTATTGGCGTAATTTGATGCCAAACCTGCTTTTGTGCCATCAATAGCATTGACAAGGACTTGGATTTCGGAATGACCATCTTTTAACAGATTTTTTTCAAAATCCTGCGGTATGATCAGGCATAGATCAGCTTCTTCATGTCTTATTGCCTCTTTGGCGTCATCCTGATCGAATGACATTCCTGCAAGTATGAAATAGTGTGATGCAGTGAATTTATTGACTAAAAGTCGTGTAACAGTTGATTGATCATAATCAATCACATATAGTTTCAGGTTTTTAATTTCATAATCGATGGCATAAGATAAAATCAGCAATTGTATAACGGGCATGACGAATATCAGAGGCAGGATGGCCTTATTTCTGAAAATTTGCTTGAATTCTTTTTCGAGCAGATAGAGTAATGTTCTCATGATTAATCCAGTCTGATTTTATAGTTCTTGATACTCAATGCTGTAAAAAGCAGCGTAAAACCAATTAATATGGCTGTCTCCTTCCAGATCATGGTCAAATCGGATCCTTTAAGCATGATTCCTTTAATGATCAGTATAAACCATGTGGCTGGTATGAAATCGGATAGAATTTGTAATATCATAGGCATATTGGCCACGGGAAAAATAAAGCCGGAAAGGATAATTACCGGTAACATCAGTCCCATTAGAGAAGCAAGTAAGGCTGCTTGTTGAGAATTTGTTTTAGTGGAAATAAAGATTCCTAAGGATAGGGCTGTGATAATAAATAGAATGGTTTCCATTAATAACAGGATCAGACTTCCATGAATGGGAACTTTAAATACAAAATAACCCAGAGTTAATACTATAATGGCATCAATAAAGGCTAAAATGAGATATGGGATGACCTTGGCTATAACAATTTGAGCCGGGTGCATAGGTGTGACCAACAGGATTTCCATTGTTCCCAGCTCTTTTTCACGGGTAATGGAAATGGAAGTCATCATAGCAGAGATAAGCATAAGAATAATTGTGATCAGCCCTGGAACGAAAAGGTAAACACCTTTGAGTTCCGGATTGTATAGCATCTTTTGTTCAATGGATATTTGTAGTGGAACTTCCAGGTGTTTATTGAGCTCTACCTGGAATTTCCCGGTGATCGCCTGGGTATAATTCAACAATAGGGTGCCTGTATTAGGGTCGGTGGCATCTGAAATGACCTGAATGGATGCGGTGTGTTCCTTATCAAGTTTTCGGGCGAAATCCTTTTCGAAAACGATGACTTCCTTTATTTTTCCTTCTTTGAATACCTGATGTATTTCCTTTCTGTTGTTTAGGTTTTTGTATAAAATAAAGTAATCTGATGCCAGGATCTTATTACTGATTTCCTGGGTGTAATGGTCTTTGGAGAGGTCTAAAATGGCAATATTTGCATATTTTATCTCATTGGTTATAGCAAAACCAAATAGCATGATTTGCATGATGGGCATACCGATCAGAATAATAAGAGTACGCCAATCACGTAAAATATGATAAAACTCTTTTTTTACAAATGCCCTAAATCGTCTCATAAGTTAATGTTCAGGTCTTGCAAGTTTTAAAAATACATCTTCCATGGTTATTGCGTCAAATTGTGTTTTTAATTCGGCAGGTGTGCCCAATGCTTCAATGCGGCCATCTACCATAATTGAAATCCTGTCGCAATATTCTGCTTCATCCATATAATGTGTTGTCACGAAAACAGTGGTGCCTGTTTTGGCAGCTTCATAGATCATTTCCCAAAATTCCCGACGTGTGACCGGATCAACTCCTCCAGTTGGTTCATCCAGGAATACAATGCCCGGATCGTGTACGAGGGCTACAGAAAAGGCAAGTTTTTGCTTCCAACCCAAAGGAAGCGAACCTACCAGAGTATTTCGCACCTTCTGAAGGCCAAGTTGGTCTATCAATGACTCTGTCCGTTTTTTGATTTGTTGTTTGCTCAGGCCATAGATGCCCCCATAAAATTTGATATTTTCAATCGGGGTCAGGTCCTCATATAAAGAAAAACGCTGACTCATGTAACCAATATTTTGTTTAATCTTTTCGCGCTCAGTAAATACATCAAATCCTGCTACACGAGCTTTCCCACCGGAAGGGGTGAGTAAACCACAAAACATGCGAATGGCAGTACTTTTACCTGCTCCGTTTGCACCCAGAAAGCCAAAGATCTCTCCACGGTTTACCTGAAAAGTAATATTGTCCACCGCTGTAAAGGTGCCAAACTTTTTTGTAAGTTCTTTTGATTCTATGGAGTAGGTTTCTGTCATACCGGTTATTTCATTAATTCCATAAAGCAATCTTCAATGCTTGGTTCAATTTGTTCTATCTCAACTTCTGTATATTTTTTATTCTCCAGGTATTGATGTAAGGCCTTTATGTCTGTTGTTTTTCTTTTTTCAGTATAATGAATGCTGTCGCCGAAGATAAATACTGAATGGGTAAACTGATAATTTCTCAGATCATGGATCAGGTCACCTCTTTTTGAAGCTCGTATGCTATATAAATGCCGTCCAAAATCACTGACTATCTGGTCAGGAGGAGCAATAGTGAAAATACTCCCATTTTGGATTAATGCTACCCGATCACACATACCCGCCTCGTCCATGTAAGGGGTTGAAACAAGAATGGTGATACCATGGGCTTTAAGTTTTTTAAGCATTTGCCAGAACTCTTTACGCGATACAGCATCTACACCAGTTGTCGGTTCATCCAGAAAAATAACTTCCGGTCTGTGTATCATGGCACAGGAGAGTGCAAGCTTTTGTTTCATGCCTCCAGAAAGGTTTCCCGCACGTCGTTTTTTAAATGGTTCTATTTGCTCATAAATATCACGGATCAGTTCGTAATTCTCTTCGACGGTTGTGCCGAAAATGGAAGCAAATAATTCTAAGTTTTCTTCTACAGTCAAATCCATGTACAAGGAGAACTTTCCCGGCATATAACCTATTTTGGAGCGTAATTTTTTGAAATCATTTACCACATCATATCCCATAACTTCAGATGAACCACTATCGGGTAAGATCAGCGTAGTCAAAATCCGGATTAATGTGGTTTTACCCGCGCCATCCGGACCTATTAACCCGAATATTTCTCCTTTCTGTATTTCAAAGGAAGTTTTTTTCAGGGCAACTACATCGCCATATTTCTTTTCAATGTCTCTAACAAGGATCATAGGGATTGTCAGATTGGTTTATTTGTCGGATCTAAAAAGAACTTCTCCGGGCATTCCGATTTTCATACTCCCGTCGTTTGGCACCTCAATTTTTAATGCGTAGACCATATTGACGCGTTCTTCGCGGGTCTGAATAACTTTTGGCGTAAATTCTGCTCTTGAAGAAATCCATGTAATGGACCCGTCGAAGGATTTGTATTCATCGCCGGGCGCATCTATATTCACTGTAACATTCTGGCCCAGTGTAACCTGGCTCAATTGGGCGCCACTGATGTAAGCCCGGAGAATGATCTTTTCTAGGTTAGCAATCTTGTATAACGGCTTACTAAAAGAAGTAATTTCACTTTCTTCTGCATACTTTGTAAGCACTGTGCCTCTTATAGGATTTCTGATGATGCTTTTATCAATCTGATCATTGAGCTGGGTTATTTGAATCTGAAGGGGTTTAATTTCGCTCAGGATCCCTTTGTTTCCTGTATTGAGTTGAGAACGGGTGGCAGCAATTCTCTGATCTACAACTTCTATTTCACCATTGATATCATCGAATTGCTTTACAGTTGCAGCACTGTCGAGTAACAAGGCTTCTACGCGCTGTCGTTCCCGCAGTAGATTGGCCTTTTGCTTTTTAAGGACTTCGATTTGTACTTTTACGTTTTGAGTTTTGGACTGCAAGGCCTGTATGGCAGCATGAAGTTGTTCTTTTTTTAAATGCAATTGAATGGTGTCGATGTATCCAATGATAGTGTTTTGGTCCAATAAATCTCCCTCATTTAATTGCAGGGCCATGATCTTTCCATTAGCTTCTGAAGATACCATGACCTCAATAGCTTCAAAATTCCCATATGCATCTACTCCGTCATTCTTATTTGAGCAACCCCCCAAAATGCTTAGTAAAACTACAAAAATGCTTATGTTTTTCATGATGATTTTATTTATTCTATAAGTTGAATATTTATTTTCGACGTTAATTTCAATTGCTTCCATAGTATTTTTTCCTCTTAATTATCGCATTCACTCATTATCGCATTAATCTAATACTCATCAAATTCCCTGTAGTTTCTCAATTATTCCCTAATAATGTCAAGCGATTATGCCGTGCCTGCATAAGCTGTATTGAATGAATTTCGCGATTTATTTCCAATTTTGCGAGATCAGTAAGTACGTTTAAGTATTCTGTGGTATTAATGACGCCGTTTTTTAGTTGAGAAAATGTACGTGCCACAATTTTGCGTTGAAGCGTAATGATCTCATCATCCTTTTCCATTAGTTTGCCCATTTTTTCAATTTGAGCATTTTCTTTTATTAGTTGTTTGCCAATACCTTCTTCAAAATTTTTCAGTTTTGATTCAATTATATTTTCATTGGCCTGATATATTTCCTTTTCCCTTTTCGCGCTGCCATAATCGGTGATTTGCCAACTGATTCTAATACCGAGGTAATAAAAATCAGATAGCTCGGTCTCAAACCAGTTATATGCATTCGGACTTCCAAACCCTGCCTGAGCAAATGCTCCGATGGCTGGCCGTCTTTTAACAACAGCTAAATTTTTCATAGCCTCGAAATATTGTTGTTGACTCCTGAACAAAGAGACTTCCGGGCGGTTCAGGGCTTCGCCTGAGTCCGGTTCGCTATTATTTGTCAATACCAGAGTGGCCTTGTCATCTATTTCTTCCCCGATCCATTTTCCAAGAATATCTAAAATTGATCTTAAATCCATGGAAACTGACAGTATCTGCTGTTCTGTTGAAAGGATTTGTTTTTTGAAGTTGTTTTCCGAGATTTTAGGTAAAACACCATTAATTACACGGGAGCTTATGATCTTTTGTTGTTCGTTTAAGTCTGCCAGTAAGTTTTGGAATATTGCCAGGTTTTCCTGGTACAGCAAGGCTCCAAAGAACAGATCATTGATTGTTTTTTTTATCTGATATATTTCGACTTCTACGGCGTACATGTCGTTTGTAATGCGCGCATTCTCTGCTATTTTTTTATTCTTGGCCATTCCTCCGTCGTATATGGTTTGACTAAGATCCAATGTTACCTTGTACTGTTCTTTGGGTATGATAGGGTTTTCCATTATTGGATTGTTGGGGAATGAAAACACGTCGGATTGATAAGTGGCTTGTGCATTTACCCGGAACTGTGGAAGATAAACCGTTTTAAGATTTTTTTCAGTCATTAGCTTTACACTTTGGTATTGCAGATTCTGCTTGTTAAGCGGGCTGAGCTCTCCGGCTTTTTTAAGGCAATAATCCAAACTGATTTGTGCATGACCAATTCCTGCTATTAGTAGCAGTAGGAAGGTGATCAAATGATTTTTCCTGTTCATTTTATTATACTTTTTGTTTAGGATCAATTGTTATAGCACGTAAAATCATATCCGGCACAAATACTTTTCGCTCCTGAATAAAATTATCAAATTTTGTTTCATCCATTGAAAACACCGAAGATAACATGGATTTATTTATAAACGGAAATATGATTAATGCCAGTAAATTGGTAATAAACTGTTCGGGTTTTATTGGAACAAAAACGCCTGCCTTAACTTTCTCTTCGAATTGTTGCATAAACCGGCTCGATTTTAATTTTCCTTTTATTTGGTGTATAGGCAACTGACGTTTTGGATTCTGATGTATTTCGTTAATAAGGAAAAGAGGGAGGTAAGGATTGGCGGAGAGAAAGTCGATGTATTTGTTAACCAATTGTTTTATTTTATCATGGATCGGGTCTTCATTATTGAAAATTTGGACAATTAATGGAGCAAATGACTGAAATGTACGCTCAAAAATGGCCTGAAAAAGTTTGTCCTTGTTTCTAAAATAATAGTGCAACAGAGCTTTGTTGATTCCGGCTTCATCAGCAATTTCCTGAGTTCTTGCGCCATAAAGCCCTTTTTTTAAAAAAACTTTTGTTGCCGCATCCAGGATCTTTTGCTCTGTAGCTCCGTAATTATTTGATTTATCCATAAGGTTTAACCAATTGGTTAAATATGATAATTAATTATTGTATATCAAAGTTTTTTTGAAAAATTTTCAAAGGAGAGATTGTTAACGGCGAATGCCATCCCTCACGGGAGGCATTCGCGGCTATTTTTTTATTTAACCCCGATCCAGATTTCTTCTTCAATCAATATACCTTCTTTGGAATACCTGCCTATTTTTATTTTTTGTTTGTCCGGCATGATGATCTGGCAATTATATGCTTTGCCTTCTGTAAACATGTAATACGTTCCATTCTCCCAGGCATCTTTTGATTGATTATAGGTTAATTGCCGCAGAACACGGATTCCTTTTAGAGGCATATTTCTCATTCTGGGTTCGGGATTGTTGGTATCAAGTAGTGGTTTGCCATAACTGTCTGAAGCAATGGCCAGCCATGTGATCCTGCCCTGATAGGCACTGCCTATACGATCGATTTTGATCATAGAATTCCCATCCGGATGTTTCCAAATACCCACTATATCATCAGAATTTTGAGCGATTAATTGAAAAGACCCAGGAATTAATAAAATCGATAAGAATAGATATTTCATTGGTAATTGTATAAAAATATTATACCTATATTCACATGCGTAACTAAATTGTACCATTAGAAAATAATAGTCAAGCTAATAAAAAACCGGAAAATACAAAACATACTTTGGTTATTAAAAATATAATTATGATAGATACGGTTTCCAATCAACCCTCAGAAACACAAAATTATGATGAGATGGTGGCAAAACAGCGAGCCTTTTTTAAAACCGGACAAACCAAAGATTTAAAATTCAGGATTGCACAGTTAAAAAAGCTCTATAAAGCAATTAAAGATCATGAGCGGGATGTTATCGAAGCCGTACATAAGGATTTTAGAAAGCCTGAATTTGAGACGTATGCTACTGAAATGTCGCTTGTACTTGACGACATTAAGTTTATTCTAAAAAGATTACCTGCGTTGATACGAAAGAAAAGGGTAAAATCCAATCTTGCCAGTTGGCCCGCTAAAAGTTGTATTTTGTATGAACCCTATGGAGTCACAATGATAATCGGGGCCTGGAATTATCCCATTTTATTGGTTTTACTTCCACTGGTTGGCGCTATTGCAGCAGGCAACACCTGTATAATAAAACCTTCAGAATTGTCCTTTTATTCTTCATCTGTCATAAAGAAAATTCTGGAATCTGTCTTTGATGAGGAGTATGTGGCTGTAGTTGAAGGCGGACCTGAAGCAACTCAGGGTTTGCTGAACCAAAAGTTGGATTATCTGTTTTTTACCGGGAGTCCGAGAGTGGGCAGGATTGTGATGGAAGCAGCAGCTCGTAACCTTACTCCTGTCACACTTGAACTTGGAGGTAAATCTCCATGTATTGTAGATGAAGATGCTAATCTGAAACGTGCGGCAGACCGTATTGTTTGGGGTAAACTTGTTAATGCAGGTCAGACATGTGTTGCGCCGGACTATCTTTATGTACATGAAAAAATTAAAGATGCATTCGTAGAAAAGGTGAAAGAAATAATACGGAAAAAATATGGAGATGATCCGAAGCAAAGCCCTGATTTTGCCAGGATTATAAACGAGAGGCATTTCACTCGACTAAACGGGTTAATGTCAGGTTCCAAAATCGTAATCGGAGGAGAAGTGGATCAGGATGAAAAGTATATTGCACCAACACTGGTTGATGAAGTTAGTTGGTCGGATCCGTTAATGCAGGAGGAGATATTTGGTCCCATATTGCCAATCCTTACTTTTACGGACCTGGATGATGTAATCAGGCAAATCAATGATCAATCCAAACCACTGGCTCTTTACTATTTTTCATCATCGAAAAAGAAACAGCAAAAGATCATGAATGAAGTGAGTTTTGGAGGCGGATGTATAAATGATACTCTGTTACAATTCAGCAATTCAGAACTTCCGGTTGGTGGTGTTGGTAACAGTGGTGTCGGGCAGTACCATGGTGAGGAAAGTTTTTTTACTTTCAGTAATAAAAAAAGTATTGTAAATAAAGGCACCTGGATTGATGTACCTCTGAGGTATCCACCCTATAAGGGCAAGTTAAAATGGTTGAAATTACTGTTCAGGCATTGATACGTGACTGTAATAATCAATCAGACTACATGCTGCAACTGATTTGCTAACTATGATAACATCCAACCTACACTAAAACTTCGGCTGGCAAAGCATTATCGCATTACATCATTAATTAGAGCCTGTCTATAAATTCAGTGTCTGGATCAGAATGTTCGCTATCAAGGCTTGCGAAGTCGAAAAAAGCGGAGTTTACTGGGGTAATCGAGTATTTTTTCGACGAGCGTAACGCCGAGAGCGGACATTATGGA
>Ga0164313_10000080_pt1 | contig 58853 bp, 39 predicted proteins | sample GuaBasSedimGuay4_FD_113735 | JGI IMG/M metagenome (GOLD analysis project Ga0164313, IMG submission 113735) | Subseafloor sediment microbial communities from Guaymas Basin, Gulf of California, Mexico - Guay4, Core 4569-4, 0-3 cm | ecosystem: Environmental > Aquatic > Marine > Hydrothermal vents...
AAAGCCATGGGAGCTGGACGCGTGGCCGCGAAAGCCATCAACGAGTACCTGGCGGGCTGAAATAGAGCCTACAATCACCAATAAAACGGTTGTTATGAACTGAACCCCCAAAACAGCACCCAACAATCAAGACGCCTCTCTTGCAATGGAAGCAAGGGAGGTGTTTTTGTATGGGGAGGAAAAGAAACCCCTGCAGACTCATCAACAATGGCTATGGAGCTATTCATGCCTATCCTGATTTGATGGGCCAGAGCTTCAGGAGCAATGGGACCAATCAAATATGGGGCAGGGTAATTATCTGCATCCCAACCCAGCGAGGATTTGTCTATCTGGCGGTCATCAAAGACTTTTTTGATGCTGTTCAGGTTGGGGATGATTACATCCATTTCAATACCCAGGATCACCCCCAGCTAAAATGGAAACTGACGCCTTTGAATTCAGGCGTCAGTTTGTATAATTAACTGTGGGAGTGTCGGTATTTACTTGTCCACCTGGGGGAGGTGCACTCCAAATTAGCAGTTTTTTTTGTTCTCCTGAAGGCTTCTCCTGGGCGCTCCAAAGGCATTTTGAGAGGGCTGGAGTGGTATAATTAAGGCGTGTGTGCTTCTCTTCAAGCAGCACACGTTTTCATTAATATATCCTGAATTTTTAGAAGGATCTATATATGGATATTGGCTCTGTAAAATCTATCAATATTGATCAGGAAATGCGTTCTTCCTACCTCGATTATGCCATGAGTGTGATCGTGGCCAGGGCGCTGCCGGATGCCCGGGATGGGCTGAAACCTGTCCACCGCAGGATCCTCTATGCGATGTACGATATGGGCATCCGCTCCAACAGCGGCTATAAGAAATCTGCCCGTATCGTCGGGGAAGTCCTCGGTAAATACCACCCCCATGGAGACAGCGCAGTGTATGACGCGATGGTAAGAATGGCGCAGGACTTTTCCCTGAGGTACCCGATGGTTGATGGCCAGGGGAACTTTGGATCTATAGATGGCGATGAACCAGCCGCCATGCGCTACACTGAAGCCCGCATGGACTCGATCTCCGAGGAAATGCTGGCAGATATTGATAAAGACACGGTAGATTTTATTGACAATTTTGACGGCTCCCTCAAGGAACCTCGCGCCCTGCCTGCCCGCCTTCCCAACCTGCTCCTCAACGGAGCTTCAGGCATTGCTGTGGGCATGGCCACCAATATCCCCCCCCACAACCTGAAGGAACTATCCGCGGGGATTAACCTCCTGATCGATAATTACAATAACCTCGATAAAGTTAGTCTCGATGACCTCATGAAGCTGATCCCTGGCCCGGATTTTCCCACAGGTGGAACCATCATCGGCGATGAGGGCATCCGCCAGGCCTATGTCACCGGCCGGGGCAGGATCATACTGCGCGGCAGGGCCCATATAGAAGAAATGGACCAGGGCGGCAAGTTCCGGATCGTGATCACAGAGATCCCCTTCCTGCTTAAAAAGACCACCCTGATCGAACGTATCGCAACCCTGGTACGGGAAGACAAGATCAAGGAGATATCAGATCTGCGAGATGAATCTGACCGGGAAGGAATGAACATCGTAATCGAGCTGAAACGAACGGCCCAACCACGCAAAGTGCTTTTCCAGCTCTATAAATATTCAGCGCTCCAGACCACGTTTGGCGTCCAGATGCTGGCCCTGATCGATGATGAGCCCGTACTGCTCTCCCTCAAACAAGCCTTGCGTATATATATTGATCACCGTTTGGACATCATCCAGCGCCGGACCAGATATGAACTTAACAAAGCCGAAGCCCGGGCTCATATCTTGGACGGTCTTCTGATCGCCCTGGCTAACCTGGATGATGTGATCGAAACCATCCGGAACTCAGCCGATACAGATACTGCCAAGTCTACCTTGGTGGAACGTTTCAGCCTGACGGTGGTTCAGGCCCAAGCTATCTTGGACATGCAGCTGAAGCGCCTGGCCGCGCTGGAACGTCAAAAAATTGAGGACGAGCACAAGGACCTGATCCAACAAATCAAGGGATTGAAAAGCCTGCTAAAAAGCCAGAAGAAACAGCTTAAAATCATCAAAAATGACCTGGCAGAGCTGGTGGAAAAATATGGCGATGACCGCAGGACAGACATCGCTCCTGACGCAGATGAAGAGATCAATGAGGAGGACCTGGTCCATGACCAGCCCATCCTGATCAGCATCACCGAGAGGGGATATATCAAGCGCGTGAAGGCTGGCACTTATCGGGCCCAAAAACGTGGGGGAATCGGCGTAAAAGGCCACAGCACCCGTGATGAGGATGAAATCATGGCCTTGATTCCCGCCCGGACCCTCAATACGGTGCTTTTCTTCTCAGACCGGGGGAAAGTTTATGCATCCAAAGCTTACCGCATTCCCGAAGCAAGCCGCACCAGCCGGGGTTTACCAATCGTCAACGTGCTTACTATTGACCCAAATGAAAAAATCACCGCCATTGTGCCAGTAGCGGATTTCAAGGAAGCCAAATTCTGCACCATGGTGACCAAAAACGGACTGATAAAAAGAGTGGACTTGTCAGAATTTGAGTCCGTCCGTCCTTCCGGGCTAATCTCGATCAACCTCAAGGAGGATGACCTGTTGGGATGGGTTCAGCTTTCCAGCGGCAAGGATGAATTGATTATTGTCACGAGAAATGGGTATGCCCTCCGATTCAAGGAAAAGGATGTCCGCCCCATGAACCGGCCAGCAATGGGCGTGATCGGCATCCGCCTCCGGGAAGGCGATGAAGTGATCGGAATGGATATCGTCGAAAAAGGCGGCGATCTGCTGACCATAACTGACAAAGGATACGGAAAAAGAACAGATCTAACTGCCTACCCCATCCGCAGCCGGGCAACGATGGGTGTATTAACTGTTGATAAGAACGCCCTGGATAAGATTGGTCATATCGCCGCGGCCAGGGTAGTACAAACCAAGGGGGATCTGATCACAGTCATCTCCGCGGAAGGCACAGTGATGCGAACCCGGGCAGAGACAATTTCACAATACAACCGGGTTGCTCAGGGTGTGTCGGTCATGCAAATGAGGGAGGATGATGTAGTAGTATCCATCGCTCGCTTCGCGGACCAGGAACTGGATATCCAGCAGGAGGAAGATCCAGAAAAATAGGGTCCAATCCCGCAAAACAGAAAAACGGTTTCCATTATTCACGGAAACCGTTTTTTAGCATTTCAATCTAGAAAGGAAGTGCGACCTTGCCCGTGACCAGCAGACAAAAAACGCTCAGTATCGTGGCAGAAAGGAAAAATAAGAGTGCCAGGATAAACCGCTGGGCAGGAGTCATTCCCAAGAATTGAGGTTTAGGTTCATGTTCCCCCCAGATCTGATCTTCCGAAAATTCAAAATCATCATCAAATTGGTTCCGGATATCATCTAATGACATGGCTGTACTCCCCGGACTAGTGAGTCTTTTTGTAGTGTAGCTTATTTTCAGGATCTGTCAACCAAACGCAGCTGGATCACGCCAGAGTGAAAATGGCGCACCTCGCCTGTGCTAGTTCCCAGGATCAAGGACCCATCCTGCTCTACACCCTGCAAGGTTCCCTCAGTTAATGGTCCGTTGGGAGAATTCAGGGAGACAAGCTGGTTTTTGTATGCCAGATGCTCATTCCAGGCTTTGATCAGGGAAGGTTCTGCAAGCCGCCGGTACCACTTCAGGAGGGATTCCAACAAACCAACCAACAGGTCCAGTCGGTTGATTTCCTTTCCAGCGCTGCCTTCCAAACTGGTTGCCGGAAAATTAAATTGAGGGTCTGCTGGAATGGACTCTTTGCCAACATTGATCCCAATCCCCAGGATCACATCCATCAGCTGGCAGCCTTGCCAATGGACCTCGACCAGGATCCCGGCGACTTTGGACCCCTCGATCAAAACGTCATTGGGCCATTTAATCTCACTCTGCAAACCGTATTTTTCCTGGATAGTTTCGGCAACAGCCAGCGCCCCCAGTCCGTTGATCCTTCCCAGGGTTTCTGGTCGTATCCTCCCTTTTTCAGGAAAAAGGATCCAGCTGAAAGCCAGCGCCTGTCCCGGGCGAGTGATCCAGGTCCTGCCCTGCCTGCCTCTCCCAGCTGTCTGGGAATCGGCGATAACAAGGGAAAAAGGCTCCACTCCAGCCTGGATGAGCTTCTCGGCTTCCAGATTAGTTGACCCAACCTCCGGATGAAGGTGCAGTTCTCCCAGGGGAAGGTGGGTCAGGCGTTCTTTCCAGCGAGGGATATCCATAACAGCCATTGTACCTGATAGTGGCAGCAGGGCCTGGCCCCAGTTGGGAACAAAGCCCTGGTGATAACACACAACGGTTTCCATTCCTGGAAACCGTTGTAGTAATTTGCTGACAAAAGCGGTCGTTTATTTGCTGTTCTTGACAGGCATACCGCCATTTTTGGGTTCTGGCACCGGAAAGATCTCATCCAGCTCAGAAGCTTCGATGGTTTCCTGTTCGAGGAGTTTTTCGGCCAGTTTATCCAGCACATCTCGGTACTCCACCAGGATCTCTTTAGCCCGGGCGTAAGCATCCCAAACCAGCTGCTTGACTTCAATGTCAATCTTCTCAGCTACAGATTCCGAGTAATCGCGCTGCTCTGTAAATTCCTTGCCCAGGAAGACCATTTCGTCCTTTTGGCCGTAGACCATAGGTCCGAGCTCGGTACTCATACCTAATCGAGTCACCATTTCTCTTGCCAGTTTGGTCACACGCTCCAGGTCGTTCGATGCGCCGGAGGTGATATCACTGAAAACAATTTCCTCTGCTGCCCGTCCGCCCAGCAGACTGATTATATCCGCCAGCATCTTTTTGCGAGAGACTAGGGTGCGGTCTGTTTCTGGCAGGATCAAGGTATACCCACCCGCCTGCCCGCGGGCGATGATAGAAATCTTGTGTACAGAATCCGCTTCCGGGAGGGACCTGGCGGTGATGGCATGGCCTGCCTCGTGATAGGCAATAATTTGCTTCTCGACATCACTGATCAAGCGACTTTTCCGTTCGGGGCCAGCGATCACCCGCTCGATGGATTCCTGAAAATCGGTTTGTTCGATGACTTTCTTTTCCCTTCGAGCAGCCAGGATAGCCGCTTCATTGATCATATTTTCCAAATCGGCACCCACAAAACCCGGGGTAGCCTTGGCCAGGGTTTTCAAGTCAACATCCGGGGCAAGGGGTTTGCCGCGGGCGTGGACTTCAAGGATCGCTTCCCGACCGCGCATATCCGGCCGGTCAAGGATCACCCGGCGATCAAAACGCCCAGGACGCAGCAAAGCCGGGTCCAGCACATCAGGCCGGTTGGTCGCTGCGATGATGATCACATTGGTATCGGTGTCAAAACCATCCATTTCCACCAGGATCTGGTTCAGGGTTTGTTCTCGCTCGTCATGGCTCCCACCCAATCCGGCACCACGGTGGCGACCCACCGCGTCGATTTCATCCACGAAAACAATACAGGGGGAATCGCTTTTCGCCTTTTCGAAAAGATCGCGCACACGGCTGGCGCCGACACCCACAAACATTTCCACAAATTCAGAGCCTGAGATCGAATAAAAAGGCACCCCAGCTTCACCTGAAACCGCCTTGGCCAGCAGAGTTTTCCCTGTGCCTGGCGCACCCATCAGCAGCAACCCTTTGGGGATCCGGGCACCGAGAGCCATGAATTTTTCAGGTTCTTGGAGGAATTCAACTACCTCAAAGAGCTCTTCTTTCGCTTCCGGGATGCCCGCCACATCGTCAAAGGTGACCGTGGGATTATCCCCGGTGAACTTTCTGGCCCGTGATTGGCCAAAATTCATGGCCGCTGATCCCCCGCCCCGTGCCTGACGGAATACAAACCAGAACAGGCCGGCAATCATGATAAAAGGCAAGATGTAACCGAGCACGTTGAGCACACCAAAGAGCATGCTGGGTGGTTTGATATCAATGATCACATTATCAGTGCTGAGATATTCGGCGGTAACACCAAGCTCCTTGAGCTGCTCAGTCAAAGTCGCGCCGGATTCTTTCTGGGAGGTGCCTTCTGTGTCATCGGGATAGATCAGGGTCAACTCATCCTCATTCACGACTACACGGCTGACCTTGCCATCCATGATCTGCTCGGCAACCTCGCTGATGGAAATTTCATCCGAGGTAATTGCCTGCTGTCTGACAGCGTAAAATACCAGGATGATTATGCCCACAAAAACCAGCATATAGACTAATGATTGTCGATTATTGTTTCGAGAATCCACAAAACCTCCGTTGGGCTGCTGCCCGGTGTGCCAAACAGGAATACAGCCGGCACACAATGCTGCTGTGTATAGCAAATCAGACTTATTATTAGGAAGCAGTGACATTATACCAATCACCCCCTGCCTTGAATATGGGCTAAATCACTATTAATGGGATTTTTACACTATCTCCCGATATTCCGGCTCCAGCAAGCCGGGCTGGTCATAATAGCGCCAGGACCCAACCGATTTCTTCCGGCAATCAGATCGGGGATCTGGATAATAAGAAGATCTTGCTGGATGATAGGCAGAAAAGGAACTGCCATCCACTGCCAATTGGGTAAGTGCCCTCTCCACCGAAAGACGTAGCACTGGAAGAAGGAGGTTTGCTGATGCTCCCTGCTGGGGTTGGTGACCCTCTCAGTTCAATGACCTGGGATTTTTCGATCAGGACCCGGGATGGAAGAAATTCCTGACCGCATTAAAACCTGATTGGTAGAGTTGAGAATACTTCTCATCACCTATTTCGATGTTAAAATCCGTGGCATGGATACCGCAATCGCTGATCTCAATGGTCCTGTGTTGATCAATAGCACTGGTCTGGTAACTGGCCAATTCATGTGATTGATAGAGATTGCGGAAAGCTAAATTTAGATATTCCCAGACATTGTCAGGTATCTCGGGATCAGCTGGATGCAAATATTGGTCTGGGTAGAGGAACAGGCCCAGGGTTTCCCAATTTATCCCCTCGCGGAATGACCAATTCCTTCCTGCCAGTTCTGTCCGATCAAAAATGTGTATTGGGAAATTATCGAATAATCCTCCATCCACATAATAATCACCATCCCCAAAGGATTTTCCGTCAAAACGCAGCGCTTCGAAAAAGATCGGAATTGACATGGACATTCGCACCGCATCCGCAACAGCGACATTGGGCGTGTGGAGAGCTGAAAAAACCTCTGCCCGTTGGCGGGATATATTGGCAGCAACGATATATAGATCCCGGAATCCACGCTCCCTGAACTCCATAAAGGTCGCTCGGCCGTTCCCATCACATTGGCTGCCAATCGCTTCCATCAACCAATTATAAAAATATTCACTCGAGTACCAACCGTATTTGGTGATAAAACGCCGGGTATTCTCCCGTTCAGCAAGGAGGGGGAATACCTTGCGGCCAGGTCTGGTCACGCTCTGGGGAACACTCGAAAGGTCCAGGGAATTAAAAAGATCCCTGGTTTCCGGGATCGGAAGCCGCAGGGCAACCAGGGCGGCTGCTATCGCACCAGCAGAGGTTCCGGCAACCCTTTCAATATTCTCCATAATGCGGTATTCGTCCAGGACCTCAAGAGCACCCAGATAAGCTATCCCGCGGACTCCTCCCCCCTTAAAAACCAGGTTGCGGTACAGCGTCCGTTTGTATTCATGATCAATAGCAGATTTGATCTTCCTCAAAAAATTTGGTAAAGCCATTTTTTTTATTCCTCTCCCCTGGAAACAATGTACGAACAAGAGCACCCCGGGTTGCACTGATACTAGCAGAGATTCTTATCCCCGAACAACCCAGGAAACGGTTTTCAGGATGGAACCCGTTTCCTGGTCCTTGATTCTATCCCCGCAGCAAGTCCAGGCTATTCCACTTTTAGGACAGCATTCTTGGCTGAAAAATCACTCCGGAGCCGGCTTTTTATCAAGCGGTAAATCGAGGTCAGAATCTCGATAACCGTGACAATTAGAGCGACAGCAAATGCCAAACGGAAGGCTTGCATGCCCACCAGCTCCCAGCCGCCATCTGCGATCCCCTCGATAGCCTCGATCGCATCCAGGAAGCCTCCGGCGGATCTGGCAGTCAACCATTCATTGTGCCCGATGACCAGCAGCGCCAGCACGAAAACATCATAGATATCCAGGCCAATCCTCAGGAGCCGGGTTGTCAACGCCCAGCGGCCCCGCCAAAGCAGGAAGAGGTTCAACCCAATACCAGCCGTCAAGGCGATCTTGATCAACACCAAGTAATCCAAAATGATAGGATTCGGGTAAAATTTTCCTCCCGGTGTGGTGATGAAACCTATCCACTGCGGAAAAAAGGTTACCAGCACCAGGGCCAGAATCCCAAAAACCAGGCCGGTAATCACTTCCCAGCGCTTGAGGTCCTGCTCAGGGTTGATTTCCGGCAGTTTCTGGGGGTCCCAGGGATCTTCTTCAAGATGGGGTTTGGCATCAAAGTACTGCAGGACCATAAAAGTGATCAGCAACCATCCCAAAGAAACGGGAACGCTGTTGACCAGTGAAGCGATCATCTCCAGGGTAGAAAAAGTCTCTCCCGCAACAAACATCCCAATCCCCCAGGCAATAGCCTGGGCACCCAGGACTGCAGCCACGACGATCCAGGCCACCATCCGGAACAACGGATAGAGCGTAGGGCCAACCAGATACTGACTCTGGGGATAATAGGAAGCGGCCACATCTCTTGGGCGTCCAAATTCCTTCAAGAGATCCTCTATCTGGGTTTCTGACGGTGCCTGACCAAAGCGGTCCTCCAATGTGTCCACAAGCAAAGAGCGCAGCTCTGCCAGGATATCTCCCCGTTTCCTGCGGGGAATGTAACGCCCAACTTCTTGGATATATCGATCAATCAAATTCATTTCATTCTCCTCCGTTGGCATTAGCTGCCAATAATAATTCCATTACACCCGTGAGCTGGCGCCAATCCTCAGCCAGATCCTGGAGGGTATTCCTCCCACTCTCGCTGAGTACATAATAGCGCCTGGGTCGCGATCCTTCCACGTTCCACTCACTCACCAGCAAACCCTGGTCCTCCAACCTCCGCAGAAGCGGGTAGAGGGTCCCCTGTTCGATGTCCAAGCCCTTCTCAGCCAGGCTGCTAATCAAAGCATAACCGTATTTTTCCTCCTTGAGCTGGCTGAGTGCGGCCAGGACCAGGATACCCCTGCGGAGTTCCTGGGTTAGCTTCTGATACTGTTCGGACTGTACGTTTGCCATCATCATGTTTTACATTATACAATGTTATACACAGTATTGTCAATACTATAATATTCCAGTTTGCTACAGGTTGCGTTGCAAGGCCGCAATTCTCTCTCAAATAGAATCAAAAAGGACATCCCGCAGGATGCCCTTGATAAAGAAACGCTGGATTATGCCGATCAACATTCCCGATAGACGACCAGGTTCACCCCCATCTCGCTTTCCAGTTTCCTGATTTTTTTCAGATCTTCCTCAGATAACTCAGCTAACTCCAGACCCGGCGCCATGGCCAGGGCGCAAACACCAAGCTCTTTTTCCAATTCCTGGATTTTCTGAACCTCTTCCGCAGAAATATGAGCAATTTTATAAGCCGCCATTTTCATTTCCTCCATTTTGGGTCATTATACCCCCGCTCAAAACACAATCCTTCTCATGAAAAATCAGGCTCAGGCGCAGATCTCTACCCACACCATCATAGAAGCCAACCGATCAGCAGGCAAACACCGCCGGCGATAAACATGATCAGCATAAAAGAGTAGCTTTGAGCCAGGTCAAGCAGCGTTTGCTGGATCCTTTCCCAGCTAGCTTCTTTGATTACAGACATGCTGAATTGGTATTCGAAACTCCGGCTCATATCCAGGTTCCCTTTTATTCCCAGCAAACCCAGCCCCATCACCAGCAGTCCAGCCACCTGAATGGCGTATTGGAAATCATCCAGTTCCGTCCAGCCTGTCCACCAACCAATCCCAGTGACCATGGCAACCACGATCAGATCAACCAAGACGACAAACAAAAATCCACGCAGCAACAGAGAGAGGGGGGTTCTTTCTTTCATCTCAACCCTTAACGATCATTAGTTTACTTTGTGATAAACCCATTATGGAGTAATCTCCTCCCAGGTGGCTGTGGCAGCTGACTGGATCCAGGTTTCCCGAGAAACGAAAAAATTTGATCTTTTTGTACTGGTCCCCGTCTTTTTGATACCGAGCTGCGCCCAGCGCAGCAGACGCATGCAGGATCAAAATTCGATCCGACAATCCCTTGACAGGCAACCAGGCTCAATAAAACAGTATCAGGCCGGGATTTACTGTTTTTCTTGTCATTTCTCTCCTGATAACTATCCAGGAAGCTGGCACTTCACCACAGACTACTCTAGCATAGTCAGAAAACCCGATCCTGTCATCCCTCAAATGGATGAAATCAAGCCAGAACCCCCTTGAACAGGTGCCCATATCCTCTCCCAGGAACCCCAGCCGGAACAATACCATTCCCCCTAAGGGAAAGGCTTCCCGGAATAAACCAGGAAGTCACCTTGAACAGGGTAGAATAGGGTGTATCGAAAGATCATCATAACATCCTCCTTAGATTGGCAGCATCCCTGAAACCCCACATGGAATCTTCCCCCCACCCCTTTATCGCTCAGCCCAACCGAACATTAATCCGGCTCTCCATCCCGGTGCTGGTATCCCTTACCGCCGAGCCCATCACGGCGCTAGTGGATACCGCTTTTATCTCCTCGATGGGCGTGGTTCCCCTGGCAGCGCTTGGGGTAGGGACTACAGCACTCTCCAGCCTTTTCTGGATGTTTGGATTCCTGGGCGTGGGAGCCCAAACAGAAATCGCCCAGCTCTTTGGGAGAGGTAAAAAGGATCAAGCCGGGGGCATCCTCAGTTTGACCCTGCTGCTTTCAGCCCTGGCCGGCCTGCTGATTATCCTGGCCATCAGCCCAACAGCCGAAGGGCTGACCAGGGTGCTGGGAGCCTCTGGAGCAGTCCAGGCCAACGCAATACGCTACACGCGAATTCGGCTTTTCGGCGCTCCGGCGGTGCTGCTGATATTAACGATCTCTGGCGCTTTACGAGGAATCCAGGACATGCGCACGCCGCTGTGGATCGCCTTAGGCGTGAACGGCTTAAACATAGTCCTGGACTGGCTGTTGATTTTCGGTATCGGTCCCTTTCCGGCACTTGGCGTGGAGGGGTCAGCCCTGGCAAGCACTATCAGCCAGTGGTTCGGAGCCCTGTTGGGTTTGGTCCTCGTTACCCAAAAGATCAAACCATCCAGGAAATTCCAACTGCGGGAAACCCTGAAAATTCTGCGAATCGGGGGGGATATGTTCATCCGGACAGGTATGCTCAACCTGTTTCTGATTTATACCACCCGGGCAGCCAATCAGATCAGCCCGAACTCCGGCGCAGCCCACCAGGTTTTACGCCAGATGTGGGTCTTCACTGCTCTGGCCCTGGATGCTTTTGCGGCGACGGTGCAATCATTGGTGGGATTTTTCATCGGCCGGGGATCGGTTCCCAACGCCAAATTTGTCGTGAAGATTGCCCTGGCCTGGAGCCTGGGAACTGGCATTGCCCTCAGCGCTTTGATGGCAGCTGGCCAGGGCTTTGTGATCCGCCACCTGGTTCCCGCCAGCGCAGCTGCAGTCTTCATCCCGGCCTGGCTGGTTTCCACACTCAGCCAACCGCTGAATTCAATTGCTTTCCTAACGGATGGCGTCCACCTGGGAACGGGAGATTACGGGTTCCTGCGCAACGCCGTCCTTACCTCATCCCTGATTGGCATCCTAGGACTCTGGCTGCTGGAGAGAAACGGAACCAGCACCCTATACTGGATCTGGATCCTGATCACAGTCTGGATCGTCCTGCGGGGGGCTATTGGACTGCTCCGGATCTGGCCTGGGATTGGAAATAGCCCATTCAGGCTGGATGATGATAGCTCCCTGCAACCAGAATGACTTGAAATTCCCTTCAGCCCTATCTACCTCCAACAGGACATTCCTGCTTTGCCCTAACGCCCAATACTCATCACTGGTGAAATCCTTCTTTGTGGTTTATACTAATGGAAATTTAGGCAGCACTGATTTCTAGCAGCCTGGATAACGATATTTTTAGGAAATTTCCGCGTACACTTTCCTGCTTTCTTCAGAGAGGTGTTTCCCTTGAAAACAAAGAGCATCAACATCTGGTCGTATGCCCTCTACGGTTTTTTAGTAGGGATCATCTTTCCAATCATCGCGTCCACAATTAAATTCCTTGAGCTTAACCTCCCACCCACCTGGCGTTCTCTCCGGGCAATCCACCTCGGGGAGCCGATCATGCTGATCGTTGATCTTGTTCCGATCATATTATCCACCTCATACGCATTGATTGGCATCCAATCCGCCCGTTTCCAGGAAACCTCTCGCCAGCTAACAGAAAGCAGAAAAAAGCAGACCGAACAAACGGAATTTGAACGCCTTTTCCTGGAAGCGCTGATCAATTCCACCTCTTTTGCCGTTGTCTGGCTGGATTCAAACCACCACATCATCACCTGCAACAAAGCTTTTGAAGAATTATTTGGCTATACCAAGGATGAAATCATCGGCAAACACCTGGATGATATGATTTCCTCTGCTGATCTCCGTCAGGAAGCCTCCCGGATTACCTCCTCGGTGACCAAGGGAAATCTCGAGCGCCTGATCAGCAAAAGAAAAAGGAAAGACGGCAGTCTGGTAGATGTGGAAATTGTCGGTGTTCCGGTAACGGTTGGCGGGGAGAGAATCGGCATCCTGGGACTTTACCATGATATCAGCTCCCGGATAGCGGCAGAACTCGCCCTGCGGGAAAGTGAGTCCCGTTTTAAAAGCTTGTTTAATGAATCCCCCATCTCCCTTTGGGAGGAAGATTTTTCAGCAGTCAAGGAATATCTGACAGGATTGGGGGACAAAGACACTATCCTGGACCTGATCGAGAATGATCAACGGGTCCTGCAAAACTGTATCGAAAAGATCAATATCCTGGATGTCAACCAGGCCACTTTGGACCTTTTCAACGCCAAGTCCAAGGATGAGCTCTTCGCGGGTCTATCCGACATCTTGATGAAGGAATCCCTTGATGCCTTCCGCAATGAAATTCGAGCGCTGATCGATGGAAAACAGACCTTTGACTGCGAGATCATGCAGAGGAAAATGAGTGGTGATGTAATCAATGGCTGGCTGCGGCTCTCCCTCCCACCAGAATACAAGGATAGCTGGGAAAGAATATATTTATCCATTGTGGATATCACGGAGCGGAAATTAACCGAAGAAAGAATGCGCTACATGAGTTTCCACGACGCGCTGACCGGTCTCTATAATCGGGCTTATTTTGAAGAAGAGCTGCAGAGATTAAACACCAGCCGCCAATATCCGATCTCTATCATCGCCTGCGATCTCGATAACCTGAAAACCATCAATGATAAATATGGCCACGAAGCTGGCGACAGGGCTCTCAAGGCGGCTGCAAAGATCCTTGGTATGGGGACTTTCAGAAAGGAGGATGTTGTGGCCCGCACCGGCGGGGATGAGTTCACGATCATCCTTCCTATGGTGGATATCAGCAAGACTCCTGCCGTTTTTCAGAGAATAGAAAGGGGCATCGCCAGACATAACAGCATCACCAGTGATGATGGACTCTATCGACCAGTATCCATATCGATGGGTTACGCGGTTGTTAAAGAAGGCGAATCACTCGAAGAGGGCTATAAAAAAGCCGACGCTGCCATGTACGCGGTGAAGCGGGCCCGGAAGGCGGAAGTTAGTTCGACAACCTGATATCGAGAAATCCAGCCGTCAATGACGAGGATTGCTAGTTCTGGGAGATCCTTGAAAACCAAGCAGTAATAAAGGACCGGGCTCCTAATAGGGGCCCGGTCCTTTTAATGGTAAAGCTAGCCAGCCACCTCGGTTTCAAACTGGCTGTTGTAGAGTTCAGCATAAAAACCATTTCTTTTCAGAAGCTCTTCATGTTTCCCCTGCTCCACAATATCCCCCTGATCCATGACCAGAATCCGGTCCGCGTTGCGGATGGTGGAAAGCCGATGGGCAATGATGAAACTGGTGCGGTTCTTCATCAAGGTATCCATGGCTTTTTGGATCAACACCTCAGTCCTGGTATCAACGGAGCTGGTAGCTTCATCCAGGATTAACATGCTGGGATCGAGGATAATCGCCCTGGCAATAGTCAGGAGTTGTTTCTGGCCCTGGGAGATGTTACTGACTTCCTCATTCAAGACCAGATTGTACCCATCTGAGAGGGTGCGCACAAAGTGGTCCACATGGGCTGCTTTGGCTGCCTGGATCACTTCCTGATCAGTAGCGTCAGGCCGGCCATAGCGGATATTTTCCATGATGGTATCGTTATAAAGCCAGGTATCCTGCAGCACCATCCCGAACATACAGCGCAGGTCCTCGCGTTTATAATCCTTGATATTATGGTCATCTACCAGGATGGCTCCCTGATTGACATCATAAAAGCGCATCAGCAGTTTGACCATGGTGGTCTTCCCCGCACCGGTTGGTCCAACCAGAGCGATCTTCTGACCGGGTTGAATGTCGGCTGAGAAATCCTTGATAATGATCTCGTCCGGCTGATAGCCAAACTGGACATTTCGAAATTCGACATGACCCTTGATCTCATCCGGCTGAACAGGATTCTCAACATCCGGGATCTCTTCTTCCTCCTCAAGGAACTCAAAGACCCGCTCCGCCGCAGCGGCAGTTTGCTGGAGGATATTGGAAATATTGGCGATCTGGGTAATCGGTCGGGTGAACGAGTTCACATACTGGATAAACGCCTGGATGTCACCAACGGTGATGGCGCCCTGGATGGCCAGATATCCACCCAGGATGGAAATCACCACATATCCCAGGTTGCCAACCACACGCATGATAGGCATCATCAAGCCGGAAAGGAACTGGGACTTCCAGGCTGACGAGTAGAGAGTATCATTGAAGCCCGAAAATTTTCGGACGCTGTCCGCTTCACCATTAAAGGCTTTCATCACCAGATGACTGCCAAACATTTCCTCCACGTGTCCGTTAACATGTCCCAGATATTCCTGCTGCTGGTTAAAATACTTCTGGGACTGGCGGACAACCAGGATCACGATCAGCCCTGATAAAGGAATGATGGTCAGGGCAACCAGGGTCATCTTCCAGCTGATGGTAAACATCATCACCAAGACCCCAATTACACTGACCAGAGAAGTAATCATCTGGGAAAGACTCTGATTAAGGGTCTGGTTGACCGTATCCACATCATTGGTAATCCGGGAGAGCACCTCTCCCTGGCTGGTATTGTCGAAATACTTAAAGGGCATGCGGTTGATCTTCTCGGCGATATCCTTCCGGAAACGGTAGGTAATATCGGTGGAAATTCCAGACATGATCCAGCCCTGGATAAAGCTGAACAGGGTTGAAGCCAGGTATAAACCACCAGTCCAGAGCAGGATCTGCCCGATGGCATCAAAATCAATGCCTTCGCCCGAACCAGCCAGGGAAGCCATAACACCTTCAAAAAGCGTCGTGGTTGCCCTACCCAGGATCTTTGGCCCCGCGATGCTAAATATGGTTGATGCGATCGCGAAAACCATCACGATTAGAATGCCTGCTTTGTAAGCACCCAGATAGTCGAAGAGTTTCTTCATGGTCCCCTTAAAATCGCGGGCGGTATCCCCTTTCATCATCGCCATAGGCCCGCCGTGGCGCATGGGACCCCTAGGGCTTCTACGCGCTGACGAAGACATTCTTCCATGCGTTGTCATACGAGTTCCTCCTTGCTCAACTGCGATGACGCAATTTCCTGATAGGTCTTGCAGGCACCCATCAATTCCTTGTGGGTTCCCTTACCTACAACTCTGCCTTCATCAAGCACAATGATCTGGTCGGCATTCTTAACGGTTGCCACCCGTTGGGTGACTATCAACACAGTGCTGTCACCAGTCCTCTTTTTCATCTCCCTGCGGAGTGCAGAATCCGTTTTAAAATCCAGGGCTGAAAAACTGTCATCAAAGATATAGATCGGCGGCTTTTTAACCAAAGCTCTGGCGATCGATAGGCGCTGTTTCTGCCCCCCGGACACATTGGTTCCACCCTGGGAGATATCTGACGCCAGTCCTTCTTCAGAATCGAAGACGAATTCACTCGCCTGAGCAATATCCAATGCTTCCCGTAGTGTGTCCGCATCGGCTTCTGGATCAGCGTAAAGCAGATTGCTTTCAATCGTTCCAGAAAACAGGGTGCCCTTCTGGGGCACAAAACCGATCTTGTCTCGCAGATCACTCTGGCGCACATCGCGGACATCAATGCCATCTATCAGGATCTTCCCCTGGGTCACATCGTAGAAACGGGGAATCAAGTTGATCACCGTGGATTTTCCGCACCCTGTTGAACCGATAAATGCCGTGGTCTGCCCGGGGCTGGCTGTAAAGCTAACATCCCTGACAACGTCATCTTCTGCATCCGGATACCGGAAAGAAACATCCTGGAACTCGATTTCTCCCTTGAAGGGTTCGGGGAATTCCCGGGGATCCTCCGGATCCTGGATGACAATATCTGTTTCCAGCACATCAGCAATGCGGTCCCCAGATACGGCTGCCCGGGGCAGGAAGATAAATAACATAGACATCATCAAGAAGGCCATCACAATCTGCATGGCATACTGCATAAACGCCATCATGTCCCCAACCTGGATGGCTGCTTCAGCAACCTGGTGTGATCCTACCCAGATGATGGCCAGAGAAAGAGCGTTCATCAGCAGCATCATTACCGGCATCATGGTTACCATGACCCGGGCGACAAAAAGGCTGGTATCTGTCAAATCCCGGTTGGCTTCATCAAAGCGCTGGCTTTCATCATCCTGTTTGTTGAAGGCCCGGATAACCATCATGCCTGACAGGTTCTCACGGGTAACCAGGTTCAAGCGGTCAATCAGATCCTGCATCAATTTGAACTTGGGAACCGCAATCATAAAGATCGTGATGATCAAGGCCAACAAAGCCACCACCGCAACTGCGATCAGCCACCACATGCTGGCGCTTTTATCCACTGCTCGTATCACTCCTCCGATGCCAAGAATAGGAGCGTAGACCACCAAACGTAAGAACATGAAGATCACCCGCTGCACTTGCGTGACATCATTCGTGGAGCGAGTAATCAAGGACGCCGTTGAGAACTTATCAAACTCCGCGCTGGTGAAACTTTCTACTTTTTCAAAAACATCCTTTCTAATATCCCGGGCTGCGCCTGCCGCAGTTCGTGAGGCAAAATAACTCACGCCTATCGTAGTAACGCCTCCCAGGATGGAAATCAACAACATGGTACCGCCAGTTTTGAGAATATAGTCCCGCTGCAGCTGGCCAGCATCCATCCCCAGGGCTTCATATTCCTCTTTAACAATCCCTACTGCCATCTGGGTGATCATGCTCTCACCAAGGGAGGTAAAGGTCTCCTCCAACCGTGTGGTCAACCCCATCCGCAAGGCGGACGGCAGAGATTCCAGCACCTCGAAAATATCCATACCGGGCGGGATCCGGGAGGGATCAAAATCACCCCCCTCTGCCAGGAGTGCCGCAGCAGAAGGATCCTCTGCCAATCGCTGCAGTCCGGAGTAAGCCAGCAAAGCCTTACCCAGGATCAGATTCAATTCCTCTTCCCTGTCTGCGTCCCCATCCTGCAATACGTAAATGGGTTCTTCCTCAAGAAGGGGAAAAGCTTCCACGTATTCAGCCGCCCGGGGATCATCCGGGGTAAGCAACTGGTAGCTGGCTGCGACGAGATCCAGGTCATCCGGCTCGATGAACAGCGTCAATCGATCCAGGGTCTCCTGCCTGAAGGCCACCGCGACAGCGTTTTCAACTCCATTCTGCTGAATGCCGTTATTGACGATCCGCGAAAGGTAATCTGGGAGCGCTAACTCTGCGTTGGCCTGGATAAATAATAAAACTATCGAAATGATTATCGGCACCAGGAATGGTTTTAAGTATTTTAATAATCGCCGCATATCTGCATTGCTCCTCTAAATCAATCCGGGGAAGAACTTCGCGCTTCCCTTGCTTTGTCAACCATCAAGCGCATCGCCGCTGCGAGCTGTTCTTTTTCTTCTTCTGAAAAACGATCCCTCATTTCCTCTAGCCAGCCAAGGCGGGCATTGACACTTTCCTCCAGGATCTCGCTACCCCTTTCAGTCAGGGCAATCCGTTTCATCCGACGATCTTCAGGATCTTCAACCCGAGTGATTAACCCTTCCTCAACCAGGCGGTCCAGCATCTGGCTGGCAGCGGCACTGCTGACCCCCAGGTGCTCGCCTAAATCCGAAACACCAACATGGCCCGCCCGCCTGAGATGGTGGAGCGTGCCGATCACCGACATCCTTAACCCTTTTTTGCGAGCGTGGTGGATATATCCGTGCATGGAGCGGTGCATAAAGAGCTCAATCCATTCTCGAAAGATGTTAATAAAGGGATCATTCCGGTCCATGCTTTACCTCATTTATTATTTAAGACTGCTTAATTATATGGAGACGTTAAGAATTGTCAAGGTGCAAGTTTTGCCGTGTCATTTGCCGCCATAAGCCGGTAACAGGAAGGATTGTCATCCCATATAAATCCCCTTCAGCCCAACGGCTGAACCCATGGGCTGCTTCGCACAAACCACCCTGCGGCGATTCAGCTAAAGTACATTTACAATCTTTCTGAAAACTAGTCCCTGTGGGGGGATTTAACAGCGTCAGCCCACAATTTTAATTGTTGGGCAATTATAAATATAGGCTCTCATCTGCGAATAATAACGACTGCCTAAGGAGAATTGAACCTGAAAATTAACCTGGCAGAAGATATTCAGGACAGGCAGACACATGGCAAAACCAAGATCCCCCAACCTTTGTTCAACAGTCATCAGGAAATATCAGGATAATACTTCCTGATCGAATCTCCCTTACCGAGGATGGCATTCACCCTTTCCAACTCAACCGGGATATCGATCTCCTGGGGGCATTTTTCCACACACAGACCGCAGTTAATGCAGACAGAGGCATTTCCATTGGGGTTATCCAAGTCCAGTTTAGGTGGACCACTGGTCAACTTACGGTAAGCCCGACGGGTCTGGAAACGCCGGATCCAACTTTTTTCGAGGGAGAAATTATTCAGGATCGCAAAATTCTGAGGAATGTTCACTCCATGGGGACAGGGCATACAGTATTCACAACCAGTACAGGGGACGAGGATCTTATTCTGGTAGATCTCCGCCAGGCGGGAAATCACCTGATTTTCCTCCCCACTGAGTGAATTGATCCCAGATCGATCGGCACTGTCACAATTTTCCACAACCTGCTGCATATTGCTCATCCCGCTCAGCACTGTGGCTACCTCCGGTCGGTTCCACAGGAATTGCAGCGCCCAGTCAACCGGCGTGCGTTTGACAGCGGCATCCTCAATCACATCGGCCGCTTCCCGGGGAGGGCTGGCCAGGGTGCCTCCTTTCACCGGCTCCATGATCACCACCGCGACCCCCTTATCGTGGGCGTACTCCAATCCCTCAGTGGTCGCCTGAACACAGGTGTCCATGTAGTTGTATTGGATCTGGGCCATATCCCAATCGTAATAATCAAGGATTTCCTTGAATACAGGATAGGTGTCGTGAAACGAAAATCCAACATGGCAGATGCGGCCCTGACGCTGGGCTTCTTCCATTTTTTCGATCAAACCCAACTGCTTAACTTTCTGAAATGATCCCGCATTCAGGGCATGGAAGAGATAGATATCAACATGGTCTGTTTGCAATCTTTCCAACTGGACATTCAGAAAGCGCTCGAAATCAGCCGTTCTGCGCACCAGGAACATGGGCAACTTGGTGACCAGCTTGACCTTTTCGCGGTAGCCATCTCTCAGGGTTTCCCCAACTACCTTTTCGCTTTCCCCCAGATGGTAAGGCCAGGCGGTATCGATATAGTTGATTCCCCGATCTATTCCGTAGCGGATAATTCGTTTGGATTCTTCCAAATCGGCGCCCATCAAGCTGAATCTGCGAGCAGGCAGGCGCATACAGCCAAATCCTAGAGCTGACACTTCCCAATCCAATGATCCCATCTTGCGGTATTGCATTCCAACAAATTCCTATACCACTTCCCTTTTATGGAGTGATCGGGCACTCAAGGTTAAAGACATGTCCCGGATGAATTCAATATTGAGAATAAATGATAATCTGGATGAGCCATCCCTTCAAGATGCCTTTTTAGGGCAATCTCTATCCAGGGATCATCACTGGCAGGGCAACCTCTTTTCTGGTATATGCAGTTTAGCCTTTTCTGTGACCTGGTAAGTCGAGGGAAAATCGATCAACAAGGAACACTTGCTCCCACTGGCACAACCCGCACAATCTGGTGCCGGGCTCACCGCCTGCAAGTGACCTTTCCGGACCCAGTATTCCAGCATATTCTCTGCCTGGCTGATGGATAGGCCCAGGTCCCGGGCCAATTCCTGCAGGGAGATTCCCCCCGGGGATTCCTCAACATACTCCAAAAGCAACCGCAATTTAGATTTTGCCACCAACTGTTCTCCCTATAGAAACAGAATTTGTCCTACTTGAAATACCAGCACCGCCGCCGCCCAGGCGATGACCAGCGTATACGTGATCTGGGCCCACATCCAGCGCTGGCCAAATTCCTGGCGCATGGCTGAAACCGCTGACACGCAGGGGATATAAAGCAGCACAAATACGTTGAATGCAACCGCTGCTATCGGTCCCCCAGCAGAAGACCCGGCAGTGGCGGCATATGCGTTGATCAAGGAACCTTCCAGGCGTGTGGTGTCAACTTTCCGGCTCTCTGCCGGGAAGAAATCCAGTTCTCCGATATTCACAAAGGGGATCAAATTGATGGTGCGGGGAATGATGTTCAAGGCTTCCTGGGCGGTCAGGAGAACTGCTCTTCCAAAATCCACGCTTACCGATGCCAGATCTTCCCCAAAGGGCACAACCGAAACTTCCGGAGGATGACTTTCTCCCGCATAGATCTGGCTCATAGTGCTGACAATCACTTCCTTGGCCAGAATTCCGGTCACCAAAGAACCTGTGGACTGCCAAGATCCAAATCCTGCCGGTTTAAAAATCGGGGCGATTAAACCGCTCACCCGGCCAAAGAGGCTGTCTCCAGCCTGGACTTCATTAAACAACCCCTTATCCGGATGGGCAGGAATAGCCATCAGCAGCCAGAGGGCTACCGATACACCCAGGATAACAGTCCCGGATTTAACCAGAAAACCCTGGGTCCGCTCCCACATTTGAGTCCAAATATCTTTGGGGTGGGGAATCCTGTAAGGTGGCAGTTCCATCACAAAAGGTGCGGGGGGACTACTCCGGTAAATCGTATTCTTCATCACATATCCGGTGATCAGGGCAACCACGATACCCAGAAAGTACATCGCAAAAACCAGGGAACCGGAAGCCGCGCCGAAAAAAGCCGCGCCAAAAACCACATAAATCGGGAGCCGGGCGCCACAGCTCATGAACGTTGCCAGGAAGGCGGTCAGTTTGCGGTCCTTCTCGTTTTCAAGGGTCCGTGTGGCATAAACTGCCGGCACCGTACAGCCAAAACCAACGATCATGGGCAGGAAGCTCTTGCCGTGCAGGCCCATCCAGCGCATGACCCGGTCCATCACAAAAGCTGCCCGGGCCATATACCCGGAATCTTCCAAAACACCAAGTGCCAGATAAAGGAAGAGCAGCACCGGCACAAAAACCAGCACGCCGCCAACGCCAGCGATCACTCCATCCATGATCAGCGAATCGACCCAATGATCTCCAAGACCTATATACTCCAGGCCCCACCCGGTCCACCTGTAGATGAACCCGTTGATAAAAATATCCACCCAATCCAGGAAAGGCCCGCTGACATTGGAGGTGAACTGAAATACCAGCCACATCAATAAGAAGAAAATTGGTAATCCCCAAAACCGGTGGGTGACAATCTCATCCACTTTTTCAGATCTGGTGATGATCGTTTCCCTGGGGCGCTCCAAAGCGGATTCTACAATCCGGTCCACAAACTGGTAGCGTTGATCAGCAATCAAGATCTCTGGGTCTTCCCCGGTGCCTTCCTCAATCCTGATCCGGGCATCCCTGGCTGACTCCAACAAATCCTCTGCCCCTCTTGATTCCAGGGCAGAAATAACCCCCTGATCACCCTCAAGCATTTTGGTCGCCAGCCAACCCGGGCGGTACGTCTCGAGAAGGTCTTCCCGCAACTCTATTTCAGACTTCAGGTTTTGGATCTCCTCCCCCAGAATCCCGCTGTAGGTAGTCTGGATGTTTCCAGTATGAGGGTATTTCAAAACCAAAGCGATGGCTTGAACGAGGTCTTCAAGACCTTCACTGCGGTTGCCTACTGTTTCCACAACGGGGATACCTCCCAGGCGCTCTGATAATCCCATCAGGGAAATATGCAGTCCGCGCCGCTTGGAAATGTCCGTCATGTTCAAAGCCACGATCACTGGCATACCCAACTCAATCAGCTGGGTAACAAGATATAAATTCCTGTCCAGGTTGGCAGCATTGACCACTGCAATCACAGCAGTCGGTTTTTCGTTGACTATAAAATCACGGGTGATGATCTCTTCGATCGAATAGGCTGTTAAGCTGTATGTCCCAGGAAGATCAACAACCAGTACCTCCTCATCACCCAGCTGGAGCCGCCCTTCTTTTTTTTCAACAGTTTTTCCAGGCCAGTTGCCAACATGTTGACGGGAGCCGGTCAGGGCATTGAACAGGGTGGATTTTCCGACGTTTGGGTTGCCTGCCAAAGCAATGGTTTTTGTCATCAGCCTTATCTCCTGCCGGTTACTCACGGCATGGTTTCACCAGGATATGCCTGGCCATACCTTTACCAAGAACCAGTCGTTCTCCCTCGCTATTCGAGATGATCAATGGTCCGGGAAAATCGTTCTGGATGATCCAAAGGACAGTGCCAGGCCTCAAATCCAATGCTCTTAATCGACGGTTAAAGCCCCTGCCTCCCCGGGTCCGGACGATTTCTACTTTCTGCCCCGTTTTACATCTACCCAGCGGGATAACGGATTGAGAATGACCCTGCCACTCTCTTCGGGGACGTGAACCGTTCAGCAGCTCTACTTCTATAGTCCTGGCTTCAGTTTTTCTCAAAGACAGGTGATAGCCCCTCAACCGATATTCCACCGGATCACCCAGGGGGGAAGTTTTCACCATTTCGATTACAGCGCCATGAGTTAACCCCATATCCACCAAGCGACGTCGAACTGGGCCTCTACCATGAACACGGATAATTCTCCCCGATTCCCCGGGAACCATTTTATCGAGAGTGAATTTAGGCATACACTTCCAATCACCTTCTATTTACACAGGATGCTTATAATTATTTATAAGGTATACCATAAATATTTTCCTGCGCCAAGCTTCACAGCCCAAACCTATCCCGTTCCTAAGATTGGGAAGTTCTTCCATAGGCTCCCGGAAAGGACATAAGTCAGCCCTTATTTCAGCCAGGCTGGGCGGTTTCCAGGTTCAGCCAATAAGCGAGTTTTTTGGGTTTGGATATCAAGGAGTATTATTCCCGAATCTACCTTCTGGCCCGTAACAACTCGGTAATCAAAAACCAGATAGCGGCTGTCTGGCGACCAAACTGGTTGGCCATAGGTATAATTATCAGTTCCCGTCATCTGGCGAGCTTCTGTTCCGTCAGGACGCATGACCCAAACCTGATTATCTGATTCTGGCGTCCCCTCTACCCAAGCTCGGCGTACTGCCGCCAGCCACTGACCATCAGGAGACCAGGCGGGATAAAATTCATCATACATTTTCCCATAACTCAACATGGTCAGCCAATCGCTTTCCAGGGTATAGGAATATAGTTTGTTCAAATAACCATCTTCTCCCCAACTTAGATCCTGCAGAATCACCTGCCTGCTATCCGGTGACCAGATAACGGGATATCCCAAACCCGAAGGAAGGGCCAAGCTCTCCCTGGTTTCCATGTGGTAGAACTTGATCTCCAGGGGATTGATGGAAGTATAACTGAGCCATTTCCCGTCCGGAGACCAGCGAGGGCTGAACCCCGGAGTGAGCGCATCCTGGAAGAGAGGTTCTGATTCCAGCGTATCCCAATCCAACCACCAAAGTGATTGGACATTCGCCGGATTAGATTCCGGGTCAAAATCCAACCGACTGTACAGCAGTCCCTGCCCGTCGGGAGACCAGGCAAGTTCAGAGCAGTAAGCGTTTTCACATTCCTGAAGTATAGTCAGCTGATCAGAGGCCGGTTCCCAAGACCAGATCAGTGAGCCATTTGCCCCATCATCCGTAGAGAAAGCCACCCTGCTGGCATCGGGAGCCACAGCAAGATACCAGATATTGGACTCTTCCGTTATCTGTGTCTGATCTCCCCCTGCCGCCGGTATCAAAACCAATTGGGATTTCTGGTTCTCATCCAGCACCGTGAAAATTACTGAAGCTTCCTCCAGCCGGAAACCAGCTGTCCCCACCAGCCCGACGTCAGGATCGAATAATCCTCCTTGGTACCGGATATTTCTCAAAGCCCCGCCAGACAACACAATCCCGGCTCCCAGAACAATCAAGGCGCTGAATACCGGCATCACCACCGCGGCCCGGTTAAACCAGCGCAAGCGTTCAAAAAGCTTTCTCCCTTGAACGATCAGCAAACCGACTGCGATCAAGACTCCAGCCAGACCAAGGCTGAAGGCAACAATCAGGCTTAACCCAAAGGAAATTTTGTTGATGGTTGCGGCGACGACAAGAATGGCAATCGCATCTGGACAAGGGACCAAACCGCCGCTAATTGCCAGCGGGATCAACGAACGCCAGCGGATGCCTTCAAGCGGGTTCTCACCTGGGAGCTTCCTGGGTATGGCTCCCATCTCCGAGGGGTCATGGCTGTGGGGTGGACCAATCTCTTGGATCGGTTTATTGATCAATAACCGCCGCTCTCCCTCAACAACAATCCCATTGCCGTTCAGCTGAAGATGTACCCGTTGTTTGAATTCACTCAGCAGGACCCTCAAGCGGGGGAAGAGTAAACCCATACCCAGCAGGAGAATTAATAGTCCAGAAATTAATTCCAGGATTGGGAAAATGTCCGCGGCCAGGAAGTATCTCGAGGCGGTGAGCATAATCACTCCCAGGGCAAAGACCGAACCCGTGTGGGTCAGGGTGACAATCATGCCCAGGACAAACGCATGATATGCTTTTCCCTGCGATCCCACCAGATAGGCAGCTACAATGGTCTTCCCGTGCCCCGGGCTGAGGGCATGCAGTGCTCCCAACAAGGCAGCCAGCGCCAGTGCCCCAAGCAAAAAAAGCAAGGACCCATCCTGGCGTTTGATCAATCCCTCCAAGATTGACGCCGGCCCGGACCCTGCTGCCGGGGAAGCCTGAGCCTCAGCCGCAGCTTTTTCTGCCAGGTTACCCAACCCTACCGATTCCACCACCCAGGGAATTGATGGGGAGCCGCTCTCCCACGCGGTCAATCGCTCGGAGGAGGATTCGCCAGATCCTGATCCAAATTTCAGACGCAAAGTGCCGCTGTTCTGGGCAGGAAGCTCAAAACTCAGTCCGTCTTCCGCTTGCACCTCAAACCAGCTCAAACTGCTCTTGGGATTAAAACGATTGTGGAGAGAGATCACATGACTCTTACCAAGATCTGTCGGCCATTCAGCTTTTAAATAGATCCGGATGGGATTTTCCCCTCGATACAGCTCATCGATCTCAGCTGGCCAGAGCACCTGTTCCAGGACAAAATCCAGGGACTGCTGATCCAATTGCCCACTGAAGGTACCCACAATGGTGCCTGCCCAGCTCTCCGCTTCCGGGGTTGAGACCTGGTCGTCCTGGTCTTTGTCTGCCGCGAACCAGATGCTCTGGGCAATCATGGGTCCAGGTATCACTTCCCAAATGATCTCCAAGCCCTCCGGCGTGAACGTGACCAGATGTGTGTGATAATACATATCTGCCGGATGAGCATTCACCGAAAACGGATAACCCAACAGCACGAATACACAAATAAGGAACGCCAGGAAAAATTTCTTCATTTCTGCAATCGGCATGCTAACAAGCCTTGCATACACGGGCCATCTCCTATTACCATTAAGGATACTCCATTTAAGACTATAATCAGAACTACAAGCAGAATGTCCACAGGAAGGAAATTCATGCCTGAATCAGAAAGCAGGGAAATGTATTTGAAGTCTATCTACGAATTGGCAAATGGGGAGGCGTTGGTTCCAGTCTCACTGCTGGCCAATCGCATGGGAATATCCCCTGTCTCAGCTACAGAAATGGTAAAAAGACTGGAAGAACACAATTTGATCACCCACACCCTCTATAAAGGCGTGGCCCTCACTGATACCGGGCTGCAGCGGGCGCTAACAGTGGTCCGGCGACAGCGTCTGTGGGGACGGTTCCTGGCTGATCACCTGAAAATCCGCTGGTCGCAGGTGTACGAAATTTCCTGCCGTCTGGAACATGCCACGGGGGCAGACGTAACTGAAGCCCTGGCGAACTTCCTGGGCAACCCCACAATCTGTCCCCACGGGCATCCCATCCCTGATGAAAACGGCAAGATTGCCCACCAGGCTGCCATGCCCCTAAACCAGGTTGATTTCGAGGAGGAAGTAGAAGTAGTCCGCATCAACCAGCCTGAATTGATACTCTGCGCGCACCTAGAGGAAAAAGGAATCTTCCCCGGCACAAAATTAATCGTTATTGATGAAGCGCCCTACAATGGGCCCTTTACACTGCTCCTGGGCAACCAGGAAATCACCCTGGGGCGGGAGATCTCCGGTCGGGTCATGGTCCATCCAGTTAAATAAATCCTGTCCTTAAGATCCAACTAACTCAAGTATTCAACCCCGGTCAATTTCTCAGAAATTTCCCACAAGTTCCTGGCATCTTCCAGGCTGTGGGATGCCGGATTTGACGAGACTACCACTGGATATCCAGACCGCTCCCCTCTCCCATCCGGCCCGTAATATTCACCTCCGCGAGCGTTCGGGTCAACAGCAGCCCTTATCCCCGGCAGCGCACCCATGGCAGCGCTCTGAAAAACCAGCTTCATCGCTCCCCGAACCAGCCAGGAGAAGGATTCGGGCACAAAATGTTCCGCCAAGCTGGTTGCCGAAATCCCGGGATGGGCCGCCAGCGCCAGAGTTTCGGCGCCATGAGTTTCCAGCCGCCGCTGTAGTTCGTAGGTAAAGAGCAGATTAGCCAATTTAGAACGGCTGTAAGCACCCATCGGGGTATATCCACCCTTTGAATAAAAAATATCCGAAAAGTCCATTTCCCCTGCGTTGTGAGCATTGCTGCTGATATTTACAATCCTCGCCCCAGTAGTTATCAGCAGCAGGTCAATCAGCAGTCCGGTGAGGGCAAAATGTCCCAGATGGTTGGTGCCCAGCTGCCGTTCAAAGCCATCCTCAGTTTTTGCTTCAGGAACCATCATGATCCCGGCATTATTCAGCAGCACATCCAGGCGGTCATAACGGGCTCTAAAATGTTCCACAAAATATTTAATGGAATCCAGGCTGGCAAGATCCAGGGGGATGTAAGCTAATTTCCCGGCAAGGATTTCAGCTTCCATTTCAGCCAGGGCTTTCTCAGCCTTCTCCGGATTGCGGCTGGCCAAAACCACTTTCGCCCCCTTTCGGGCTAGCTCCCGGGCGGCCTCAAAGCCAATGCCGCTGTTACCGCCAGTGATAACTACTACCTTCCCCGTTAAGTCCGGTATGCTATCTGCTGTCCATCGATGCGTCATAAATAAGGTCCTTGCAGTAGGCAGAGCGGATTTCCCCTCAAACCCTGGCCCATTTTAGTGATTTCTCGTTGAATCCGCACGATTTTCCCCCAATCCAAGATTGTCCATTACTGATTTTCTCCCCCATCTTATGATCCGGAAACTGGTGCATCATCCTGAAAAAAGTCCTTCTCATTACCTAAGAAAGGGTGAAAGGCAAATTCCTTACGCGCCAGAACATCCAACATCAAATCTTCAGGGGAAAAAGCAATCTGCGAGAACAGATGATAGATGACTTATTGATCATAGTCGTTCCACAATTTAGGAAACTAATAATTCTGGCATGTTCTCAAGTCAGAAAATCGATCAATTCATTCCGCACAGGCAGCCCCCTGGCGCCCTTCCGGCCGATTTTCAATGCAGCGGCCCCATTGCCCCAGCGAACACTTTCCTGAAGGTTGTATCCCTCCAGTTGGGCGCAGATAAAACCACCGTTAAAAGCATCTCCCGCTCCTAAAGTATCAACAACCGCGACCTCAAACGCAGCGCTGGTAAATATATCACCAGGAGCGACAGCTAGCGCTCCCTCCGAGCCCAACCTGGCGATAACCGTTCTTGTCCCAGCTGAAAGCGCCTCCGCTCCCGCCTGAACAGAATCCAAACCAGTATAAGGCAAGATCTCGTCACTTCCGCTGCCAAATACCACATCTGAAAGAGATATGGCCTGGTCAAAAACCCCCCGGATCGCTTCGTCCAATCCCCAGGATTCCAGCCGCAAATTCAAATCCAGGGATACAGTCACTCCAGCCTCTCTGGCTAACCGCATAGCTTTCAGCTGGGCAGTTCTGACCGGCTCTTCCCGCAAACACAGTCCGGTGGTGTGCAGCCAGGCAGCGGATCGAAAGATTTCCAACGTGATCACATCGGGCGACAATCTAGTATGCGCCCCACCGGTATCCGGCCAGACAAATAATTCCCGCTCGCCGTCTGGACGGATCACGGCCAACACGATCGATGTAAAGGCCTCCTCTGCAAACTGCAGATAGTGGGTATCAACTCCTTCTTTCTGAAGATCATCAACTGACCAGCGACCGTAACCATCATCGCCGACTGCTCCAATAAATCTCACCGGTGCGCCCAGCCGGGCCAAAGCGGCGGCCGAATTCCCCGCCGTACCTCCCCCATGAAGCTGAGGGGATTCAGTCCTGGGCTGAATCTTATCCCTTCCGCGATCACGCAAGGAAATCACCACATCCACATTGACATCGCCCAGAACAAGGACAGGATTATTATCCATTACCCAGAACCTCTGGCGGCCCGGATAAAATCTTTGATTTTTCCGAGGTCTTTCTTGAACCCACCCCCAGGGAGAGTTTGATTGGTATGGGTCAGTGAATCCACGCCCCAAGGATCAACCTCAGCGATCGCCCGGGCGACATTTTCGGGCGATAACCCTCCCGCCAGAATCACCGGCAAACCTGCTTCCCGGACAATCTCCCGGCTGACATTCCAATCATGCGTTTCACCAGAGGCTCCGATTCCGGCAATATCCGGTGCCTGGGTATCAAGGATCAAGTAATCAGCTACCCCCTGGTAGGCATGGGCTGCCTGCAGGGCTTCGGGCCCGGTTACTGAAATGGCCTGCATCAGGGGCAGGTCTGGAAGTTTGTCCCGGAGACGGCGCACATCATCCGGGGGAAAGGTATTTACGAGACTGCACAGGTGTAGAATATCTGGCTGAACGGCCCGGGCCATGCGGATGATTTCCTTCTCTTCCGTCTCAACGGTCAGGGCGACACATACAGCGGCATCATCAACTGCTTCAACGATTTCCCGGGCAGTCCAGAAATCAATCTCACCCGGCAACCCTATCTGGCTGGGGGTCAGCCCCAGGTGATCCACCCCCAGAGCAGCCACTTGCAGGGCTTCCTCCACGGACTGCATGGTATAAATCTGGACCTTCATAGAAGACCTCCTTGTAAACGAGAAACTCCCTGCCTTGCAGTGATTTTATCCTCTGAGAGGTCAGAGAACAAGATGGGTGGACAACTGCTGGTAGTAAAATCCAAAGCCGGCCATTTTCAACCCATACATCCTCGAGAAAGATCAAGGGAAAACTTCTTTACATCAGCAGGATGAGTTGGGGAATTCATCGAATAACGACATATAAATATCCCAAAAGGAGACTGGTGTTTGTCTTATAGGGGCAACTGGCCAACATCTATCAGTTAATATCCAGCTCCATCACCACCGCACTAAGTAATTTCACCGCATCTTTCATCTTTTGGGGATTAACCTTTTCAATAGTATCAAGCGGTTTATGGATCTTCTTGGTGTCCTTTTGGGAGAGGAAAAAAGCTGTCTCCATCTTTAATTTTCGAAACGGAGCGTGGTCGCTGTTGCTCGCAAGAGGAGAGCTGAAAGCCCGGGCTTCGATCCCCTCCCTCTCTGCGATCTCGCTGATCTGTCGGTTCAAGTGCTTGTTGAGCGGCTTTCGAAACAGCAGCCCGGCCTTATTCACATAAGCCAGTTCTGAACCGACCATATCCACGTTGATCAGGAGGTCCTGGTCAGCTCTTTCCATCAATTCCTCCTGATGAGCTCTTACATACCCTTTGGATCCGTACAGCCCCCATTCCTCCGCGGCGCAGAAAATAAATCGAAGCGCGGTGTTACTGGGTCGGTTTTGGTGGAAATACCCCGCCAGGTCTAGAAGAACCGCGCTTCCACTGCCGTTGTCGATCGCGCCTGGACTATTGTCAACACGTTTTGAGAACAGGCCAATAATGATCAGGAGACTGTCAAGAGTGGATGTTACCAACAGGATCAACAGGAAAAGCGCAGACCTGGATCCCGCGAGCCTGGTTATCCCTCCAACCAGGGTGAGCAGTGCTGAAACCATGAAAAGCAGGTATCCCCCGATGGTCAGGGGCATGCTCAACTTGGGCATGGAAGAAGCTACCGAATCCGTATGCGCAGTAAAGTAAACCATCCTTTCCGGGTCTTTGGCCGAATCCGGAAGCACGTCACAGATCACATTCTTCCCGGCGGACATCTTTCCCAGGTAAGAGAATTTATCAGCCTTGATCACTTTGCTCAACGAGACAAGAAACAGGACCGCAAGGACCGGAATCAGGATGGAAAAGATCCCGCCCGCTGGACCATCCGTTCGAAGGGCGATGTTAAAAACAAGCAACCAGAGGACGAGAATTGATGACATCACCTTCCGGGCAATCACAAAAGCGTTCGACCACTGGAAGTCCTCCGTAAAGGGAGCCAGGCCTGCCCCCCGGAGGTGGTCCATGATAAATCGTGTGGTCTCCTCTTCAGCAGGGGTGCCCATCATGCGCGGTTTGCTTAATATGCTCGACTCTAGTATGGCATAAGCTTTGGATGGCGATTGTTCCATTAATGCTCCTGAGTGTAATTCAGTGGCTGGACCACCTAATTATAAAGGAATAGGGTTTGAAGATTAATGTATCATCAACAAATGGAAAACAACGCATTGGAGCGCCTTGTTGAGTAGCGGGGCCAGGATTTAAGAGCGAGAGCGTTTTCTGCCCGCTCTCGCGATATCCCGACGCCAAGGCGGAGGGACGAACCGTATATTCCACATCTATTAAGGTAAAAGACGCTCCGGGGAGCGCCTTGTTGAGTAGCGGGGCCAGGATTTAAGAGCGAGAGCGTTTTCTGCCCGCTCTCGCGATATCCCGACGCCAAGGCGGAGGGACGAACCGTATTTTCCACCTCTTTTTAGGTAAAAGACGCTCCGGGGAGCGCCTTGTTGAGTAGCGGGGCCAGGATTCGAACCTGGGACCTCCGGGTTATGAGCCCGACGAGCTGCCACTGCTCTACCCCGCGTTGATTATGGATTGCAGATTATAGCACGGGGGGTTAAGCTGGTCAAGGTTTAGTGTTAAAAAACAGCTCCCACCAGATCTTGAATAAGTTTTGGGGCTCTGGCGTAGGAGTATAAATGACAAGAGAAGACTCGGGTGTGCCTTCCACTGGGATCACTGCGATCCGTTGATCCCCTTCCCGGATCCATTTCCGTTGTTCATAGGCCCACTCAATCACGGCCTCATCGGATCCAGCCCTAACCACTTCCGTTTCCAGGGCATTGGTAGTAGCCGCCAGGGCAGCGATTGTCAATTGCGCATCCTCATATTCTTGAGACAGGCGTTTATAATCAGCGATCCTGCCAACAAAGACCACCATCCAGACCACAATAAGGGCCAGAAAACCCACCAGAAAAATCGTTTTTCCCCGTTTATAATCCATAACATAATCTTAACGCACAATATCAGGCACCGCAACAATACAATCTTATGCAAGTTTATTGCCAAGGCAGGATTGTGCCAGTTCCCGGCTTTTCGACAAAAAAAGTCCCTAACCACTGTTAGAGACTGTTCCTGTGCCGAAGGTGGGAGTCGAACCCACATGGGCGTAAAGCCCACTACGCCCTGAACGTAGCGCGTCTGCCTGTTCCGCCACTTCGGCTATTCAGTTCCTGCAGGTGCAATTTTACCCTGACTTCATAATTTGTCAACCTTCCGAAATTAAGCTGTTTCGAAAGCTCAAAAAAATATGTCTGGCCAGATTTTCTGGAGCCACTATCAATCTGAAACCCATGCTATAATTCAGGAAGGTGTGGTCTATGAACTACTTACAACCCGATCCCAATCCAGAGAACCTGCCCCTCTTCTTCCTGGGGTATTCTTTAATGATCCTTCTGATCTGCGCCGCAGCACTGGTAAAGATTTTTATCATGTGGCGGCGGGGCAGATTCACGCAGGGCTACCGCATGCTGCAAGGTTTATTGGGATTATTCATTCTGCGGCTGGCGGTTTTTCTGATAACTTACATCAGCTGGCGGATTGACCCCCAATTCTCTGCCGCATTATTGACCCTGGACCAGGCAGCTTCGCTGATAGGAATCCTCCTCATATCCTGGATGTGGAATTTCCCCGAACGAAGCCGGATTATCGATCTGGTGGTATTCGCCCTGACCGGCCTGACTTTAGCTCTGGTTGCCCTGCAGTTGAGCCTTTTCCCTGCTCTGCTGGAGGGCATTTTCGGCTCGACCTCTTTCTGGCAAGGATTATCGATCACTCTGGTCGTTATCGGCTGCGGCCTGACCCTCATTCGGAAACCCAATTACTGGCACTACGGGCTGTTTATGCTGGGAATCCTGGGCATCGGGTCTGTGCTTTCCCTCCTGAGCGATGCTCTGGAATCCTATCACCTGGCCCAGCTTGTCGCTTACCCTTTGCTGCTGGTTCTGGGCGACCGCTTCCCAATTGGAGATTCTCTCCCTGCGGATCGCGAAATGGATGAGTCGCTGGAGCGCAGGCATTTCAGTGTCCAGCAGGATATGCTAACAATCATATACCGGCTGTTTGATGAAAATGATTCCACAGGGGTTCTTTATAAAATCGCCCAGACAACAGCATATTTGATCCTTGCCGATTTGGTTTTGGTCATAGACACCCCGGATGAACACGGGAAAATCCGCATCATTGCGGGCTACGACCTGATTCGCGAAGAAAACCTTCAAGCAATTACCCTCGACAGCAAAAGCATTCCCCTGATATCAAATTACATCCAGCGCGGAAAGATGCTCCACATCCCTGCCAGCAGCACCTCACGAGATCTTTCCCATCTATCAAAAATGCTCCAGCTAAGCAAACCGGGGCACTTACTGGCCTCCCCGGTGTACGTGCCTGGCGCCAACAAGACCATTGGGGTTGTGCTATTTTCACCCTTTTCCAACCGCCCCTGGATCAAAGAAGACCAGGATTATATTCAGCTGCTTTGTAAGTTATTTGAGGAAGCCTTCAGCCATCACCTGGTAAGCCAGAATGGTGAATCCGATAGTGTGAAAGACACCATCCGAGATCTATCCTCCAAATTAACAACGCTGAGCCAGGAAAAACAACAGCTCAAGGAAGACATGGCAGTATTATCCAAGGAACACCAGCATCTCATGCTGGATCAGAACAGCTTGCAGGCGAAATATTCCAATCTGATGATTTGGGCGAATTCTCTCCAGCGCCATCTGACCATGCTGGCCAATCTGTCCAAGAAAGAGTCTATCGAAGCTCTGCGGAAATACATCGCTGTGATTGAAAAGGAAATCGGTGAGCCCGGTGAAGATAGTGTCACGCTGGATCCACAAATGGAACCAGCTCCAGAGATCGCAGAGAAATATCCGGAAAAAGAACTGGATCCAAACAGCACTCGTCCAGCGGATATAATCGAGGCTATCCAATACTGCCTGGATAGTATGCAACATGAAATTGATGAAAAGAAACTGGTCACTCAGCTTGATCTACCAGAGAAGCCACCGCTATTGAAGATGAACCATGCCCTTTTCCAGGAAATATTTTCATTCCTGGTTTCCAATGCTGTCATGGAAAACGAATCGGAAGGCGAGATCAATATCCGGGTCCAAATCTATGAGGAGGACCGTACTCAGCGCTTTGCCCATATAAAGATCGCTGACCAGGGCGCGGGGTATTATCCTGATGAGATAGCTGGAATATTGAACGATCACCTGACGACAGAACAGCAAGACCAACTCAGCCAAGTCATGACCAATCTGTACGTCACAAAAAACCTGGTGGAAAATGAAGGGGGAAGAATGTGGGTAGAAAGCACTCCAGGGACGGGAACAACCGTCAGCTTGCTGCTTGCTTTCCTTTAAAAACAGAATTGAATAGGCAACCCTATCTGGCATTATTCTTGCTACAATCTTCAAAGAGACTTTCAAGCAAGAAGTCGCTCCGCATGCCTTATTGCGCCCTTGGTCAAGACTCAATAGAAAATTGGGTCATAATCAGGTTAAGTGCAGAACCAGAGGATTCTGGTCTGATTGCTAAGTTGGAAAGATAATCATGATGCAGAAAAAACATTACCTGCTACTAATCATCACATTTTTCATCCTGGTTGTAGTCGTCCTGGGCCTGAAGTTGCGCAATGGGCCGTCGCTCTCACCGAGCAGGATTTTCAGGGAGAATGTCATCAAAGCGCCTGCAGGGTCTACCCCAACTGCAACAGCCTTCCAACCGTTGCTCGCTACAGCCACCTACCTGCCTACGGATTATCCCACGCCAACTCCTACACCTACACCTACGCCGATCATAATCAGACCTATAAGTCATGAGCAGGGCGTGGACCCGATCCAAGAGCCCGAACACCAGGTAAACATTATGCTTCTGGGATCCGACCAGAGAGAAGGTGCCTACACAGGCAGAACGGACACAATGATATTGGTGACAATTAACACGAAGGAGAATACGGTCCACGTGACCTCATTCCCCCGTGACTTGTATGTGTATATTCCAGGCTGGAAAGACCAGAGACTCAATGCGGCTTTTCCCCATGGAGGTTTTGAGGTTCTCCAGGAAACCCTGGCATATAATTTTGGTTTCAGGCCTGACTACTACATAATGGTAAACTTCTGGGCATTCGAATATTTTGTAGATGACATAGGCGGGTTTTACCTCAACGTTCCCCGCACAGTTTGTGATGACAAATGGGGCGGAGGAGAATCTCACTGCGTTTATCCAGGCACTCGCCACATGGACGGAAGAGAAGCTCTCTGGTATGTACGTTCCCGCGAGACGACCAATGATTTCGACCGCAACTACCGTCAACAGCTAGTTCTGCAAGCTATTCTGGACCGTATGCTCGCCTTGAAGACACTGACAAGGATTCCCCAATTATACAAAACCTATTCAAAGCATGTGACCACGGATCTGGACCTGGGAACTGTTTTATCCCTGATTCCAACCGCGGCAAAATTATCCGATAAATCCCTCATCACTCAGTATTTTATCAATCAGAATTCAATCACGCATTGGGTCAGCCCTACAGGAGCACAGGTACTGCTCCCCAATTATGAGGTTATCCGGGTTATTTTAAAGGCTGCCCTGAATTCGCCCTGAGGGAAAATTTGTTTCGATCGATCCGGGCTGCGCCAGATCCAGGTAAGAGAACTGTCCGGCCGTTAATAGAATAAGAGGACTTACTATGTTAACTGGAAAAGGTATGTTTATCTGGAAGATACAAGAATGCCATAATGGGAGTATTAGCGAGATAACCAGGCGCGCCGTTCGGGCAAATTACAGCCATGTGCTGATAAAAATCGCCAACGGAATCTACAGCTACAACTACGACTGGGAAAAGAAAATCGACCTTGTCCCACCACTGGTCGCCGCTCTTAAAAGCGAAGGCATTCAGGTCTGGGGGTGGCATTATTTATTTGGTGATCTGCCCTGGGAAGAAGCTTCTAAAGCCATCAGCCGCATTCGCGAACTGGGCGTCGACGGTTATGTGCTCGATGCGGAAGGCCATTATAAGGGAAAATACGTTTCAGCCACTACCTTTATGGATCAACTCACCGCAGCGATTGAAGACATCCCGATTGCATTGAGCTCTTACAGGTATCCATCCTACCATCCGACATTTCCCTGGAATCAATTTCTGAAAAAATGTGACCTGAACATGCCCCAGGTTTACTGGGTTTTCGCCCATAACCCGGGTGCACAGCTTAAGAAAAGCATTGCTGATTATATGAATCTTAAATATACCCCTCCCATCCTGCCCACCGGGTCAGCTTACACTAAAAACGGTTGGGCACCAACCCTGGATGAAGTCAAGGAATTCATGACAAGTGCCAAAGAACTCAACCTGCCGGGATTCAATTTCTGGGAGTGGGGAAATTTACATAACAATCTGCCGGATGAATATTACCGAGTCATCCGCGATTTTGATTGGGACAGCGGTACGACAACCCAAAAAGACATTGCCGAGATCTTTATCGCCGCCCTCAACTCACATGATGTCAACCAAATCCAGGGGCTCTACCGGGAGGATGCAGTGCATGTCACCAGCGAACGCACCGTCCAGGGCAGCGAAGCTATTAAAAGCTGGTTCACCACCCTGTTTAGAGATATCCTGCCTGATAGCGTGTTTACCCTGGCAGGTTTCAGTGGAACCGGGAATACCAGGCAGATCAGCTGGACTGCCAGTTCATCCGCGGGGGATGTTCAGAATGGCAGCGACACTTTAGGCTTAAAGGACGGGAAAATCGCCTACCATTTTTCGAATTTTTCCCTCAACGAATGATCCTGACGCTCATCCCTTCACAACAGGTCGGTTCACTTCCCAGGGTATGGTCATCAAACTAACCCTGTCATCTTCCCTTATCTCAACAAGCTCTTTGCCTTTCTGGGCAACCCTGGATTGGATTGGAGCCTCATCCAGCCGGGCAGATTTTGGCGCGTAATTTTGCAGGTGAATGGTAACTCTCATGGTTCCCTTGCCGGCTGCCATGCCGACCAGATCGTCCTCATCGGGTAATTTCCAGGCAATCACGCCTTTTCCGTATCGCCCCTGAGTTGGGAAATCATCCGGCTGGATTCTCTTCCCTCGCCCGGAAGCCGTCAGGAAAAAGAGCTCTCCTTTTTGGGGCAGAGTTTCCATTCCGATGATCCGATCTTCGGCTTCCAATTTCATGCCATTAACGCCAGCCGCGACCAAGCCCATAGGCCGAACATCCTCTTCAGAAAAGCGAATTGCCATGCCCCGGCTCGTGGCCAAGAAAATGTCTTTACTTCCATCACTAAGGCGCAGGGAAACCAGCTTATCACCCTCGTTTACCTTAACCAAGGTAAAGAGCTGGGCAGAGGGGCCTGGGAGCTCACTGATTTCAGTCTTTTTGAGCATGCTCTGTTCGGTGATAGAGACCACATACCAGTTTTCGTCCCGGTCCTCTTTAGGAGGAAGACCAAACACCGCACCCAATTTTGTTCCTTTCTGGAATGGGGTTAGCGTGGAAAAATGGCTGCCCTGGCTGGGTTTGGCAGCTTCCGGCACAGTATGGGCAGGAATTGCTGCTGCCTCTCCGTTTTCAGATACCAGATAGAGTGTATCCCGTGTATTGGTTCTCACCAGCCAGTTCGGCACATCCCAGCCACTCGGGCGAGGGGGGTCATCACCAGGTGTCCTGGAAATCAAACCATCGCGATTGATCATCACCCAGATGCTTTCGGACGGTGTTAATTGGGTTAACATCATGGGGGCCGCATCCAGCCCGCCTTCCACCATGGCTATCTGGGTCCTGCGGGCATCCCCAAACCGTTCCCTGATCTCAAGAAGGGAAGCAGCTACAACCTCGCGCATCTTTTTGGGCGATTTCAGCAAAGCGGAAAGGTCTTTAATTTTCTTTTTAACCTGCTTGTACTCTTCTTCTACCTTCTTGCGTTCCAAGCCTGCCAATCGCCGCAGGGGCATGTCGAGGATTGCCTGGGCCTAAATTTCAGTCAGGGAAAATCCTTTCATTAAGTTGTTCCGGGCAGTTTGCGCAGAGCGTGATTTCCGGATGGTATCAATGATGGCATCCAGATTATCCAGCGCGGTAGTTAATCCAGCCAGAACATGTTCCCTGGCCTTTGCGTTTTCCAGCTCGTACTTGCTGCGTCGTTTCACAATCTCCAGGCGATGCGCCAGGTAGACCAGCAGGGCACCTTTCAGGTTCAGTAACTTGGGCTCCCCATCAACCAGGGCCAGGATGATTATGCTGAATGTGTTTTCCAGGGTGGTACGTTTGAAGAGGGTTTCCAGCACCTCTTCAGGCTGGGCGGATTTCATCAACTCGATCACAATCCGCATCCCCTGACGGTCTGATTCATCCCGCAGATCCGCAATCCCTTCTATCTCCTCATCCCTGACCAGTTTGGCAATCCTCTCCAGCACGGTGACCTTTTTGGTCATATAGGGTATTTCGGTGATGACAATCCGGTTTCGTCCTCGGGACATTTCCTCCACGATCGCTTTGGCGCGGACCCTGATCTTGCCCCGCCCTCCCCCATAGGCACTCTTCAATCCGCTCCGACGTTTGTCTTCGATAATCACGCCCCCGGTTGGAAAATCCGGTCCCTTGATAAATTGGGTCAGCTCTTCAACAGTGATCTTGTCCATGGATTTCCAGTTTTGGAGCATGTAATCCAGGGCATCAACCACCTCCCCAAGATTATGGGGCGGTATGCTGGTGGACATACCCACTGCGATCCCGGTGACCCCGTTCACCAGCAAATTAGGGAAGGAGGCCGGAAGCACGTCAGGCTCCTGCAAGGTTCCATCAAAATTATCCCGAAATTCGACCGTATCTTTTTCCAGGTCCTGCAGCATAAGAATGGCGGGAGGGGCCATACGGGCTTCTGTGTACCGCATAGCCGCCGGGGAATCTCCATCTATCGAACCGTAATTCCCCTGCCCGTCTACCAAGGGATAGCGCATGGAAAAATCCTGGGCCATCCGTGCCATGGACTCATACACTGCCATATCGCCATGGGGATGATATTTTCCGAGCACCTCGCCAACAATGCGGGCGGATTTCTTATAGGTCGAATCCGGCCCCATTTTCATATCATGCATGGCATACAGGATTCGGCGGTGCACGGGTTTTAACCCGTCCCGGGCATCGGGCAGCGCCCTGGACACAATCACGCTCATGGCGTAATCAAGATAGGAATGCTGCATTTCATCTTCAATATCTATCGGACGGACCAGACCAAACTCCATTATTCCTCCAATAACAACACAACACGGAATACGGGTATTGCGGTTCCTGCTCCACGATCCGTATTCCGTAATCTATCAACATATAATCTCAAACTGGAATTTAACCGATGAGCATTATAACATGAAAATCCAACCGCCCTTTGAACTTCCACCATAAGGTGATCCTGCAACGCGAAATTCCAGGGGGGTATGATCTGGAATTCAGCAGATCCAGCGGGATCTAGTCCAAAGGGTCCAATACCCTTAGTGTTAAAAAAATACGGCTCCTGATTGGAGCCGTATTCTATACCTGGTGATCCCCAAGATTTATTCTTCTTTCTGAACGTCATCTTCCGGGTCCTGTGTATCAGTATCCTCGGTGATCCCTTCAGTGACAGCTAACGATTCCCCATTTTCCTCCTCGACCGCTTCAGGATCAACATCGCTCTCTTCCGGCTCCGGAGCAAAAGGGCCACGCTGGAATCCCGTACCGGCAGGAATCAGTTTGCCGATAATCACATTTTCTTTGAGACCAAAGAGCGGATCCTCGTCGCGATTGACCGCTGCTTGGGTAAGGATCTTGATGGTATGCTGGAAAGAAGCTGCGGACAGGAATGAATCCGTGTTCAACGCAGCCTTGGTTATTCCCAACAGCACCTCTGAGTATTTCAACGGGCGCTTGCCCTCCTTAAGCAGCTGTTCATTTTCCTTCATCACAGCAACCCGGTTGGTCAGTTCCCGCGGCAGAGTGTCGGAGTCACCGGAATCAGTAACATTAACCCGGGACATCATCTTGGCGATAACGATCTCAAAATGTTTGTCATGGATGTTCTGCCCTTGGGACCGGTACACTTTCTGGACTTCTGAAAGCATGTAGCGCTGACAGGCATCCCGGCCGCTGATCCGCAGGATATCATGAGTATTCAATGAGCCTTCGGTCAGCCTCTGAGCTGGTTCTACCCTCTCCCCTTCTTCCACTGCCAGGCGGGCGTTGCTGGGTATTTCGTAGTACTTTTCATCTTTAACTTCATAGGAGACAATAATCGTGCGGCCCTCGATCCGGACCCGGCCTCCGTTCTGGGCAATAATCTTGTTATCAGCATCCCGGGAGGCGATCACATCGCCTTTCTCCACCTTGTCCTCGTCATTCACGCGCCGGCGCCAGTACTTTTCCAATTCATAGCTATCGCTGACCATCTCACTGTGGCTAACGCGGATCACGCGCATATCGCTATAACGATCAGATTTTTCGATACTGACCTTCCCGGCGATTTCAGTCAGGACAGCCTCGCCTTTCGGAGCTTTACGGGCTTCAAAGAGCTCCTCAACGCGGGGTAAACCGGTCGTGATATCGCTCGCCGCAGCAACACCACCGGTATGGAAAGTCCTCAAAGTTAGCTGGGTTCCAGGTTCACCAATCGACTGGGCAGCGACAATACCCACAGTCGCACCCAGCTGGACGGGTTCGCCCCGCCCCAGATCCAGGCCATAGCATTTGGCACATAGACCATATTCAAGCTCACAAGTCAGCGGGGAATATACCCGCACGCTTTCCACATTAGATCTCTGGATTTTCCGGGCAATTTCCCTGGTTACCAGGGTGCCTTTTTCACACAGGATCTCACCTGTCTCATTATCAACAACATGGTCAGCCAAGACCCGGCTGAAAACACGGTCCTGCAAGGTTTGCCCGGCCACGTCTTCTGAACGCTCCAGCACGATGTGGTTTTCAGTGCCACAGTCTTCAGCATTGATGATCGCATCCTGAGACACGTCCACAAGCCGCCTGGTCAGGTAGCCTGCGTCAGCAGTCCGAAGTGCGGTGTCTGCCAGACCTTTACGAGCACCATGGCTGGAAATAAAATATTCCAGGGCAGTGAGGCCTTCTCGGAAACTGGAGCGAATCGGTAAAGGAATGATCTGACCCGAAGGATCAGCCATCAAGCCTCGCATACCAGCAAGCTGAGAAACTGGGCCGAAACCACCTTTGGTAGCGCCGGAGACAGCCATGACAGCCATATTTCCATGGGGATCCATGTTGGCCCTGACTGCATCACCAACGTCCAAAGTGGTTTTTTGCCAGATATCGATCACGCGGTCATCCTGTTCCTGGGCGGTTAATAAACCGCGGCGGAAGCTGCGTTCAACCAAGCTGACCTTTTCAAGCGCCTCAGCGATAATCTCCTCTTTTTCAGGAGGTATTTGCAAGTCGCCTACCGCAATCGAATAGCCTGACTTGGTTGCAAATTCAAAACCCAAATCCTTGATTTTGTCTGCCGCCTGGGTGGTAGTATCATTGTCGCAATATTCATAAATCTCTGTGATCAAATCCTTAACATCGCCTTTAACCAGAGTCCAATTCATGAACTGGACTTCAGAAGGCAGCGACATGTTAAATATCGTCCGTCCCACTGTGGTATCGATCACCCGCTCTTCAGGATAGTCCATGCGCTCGCCATTTTCGTCATACCAGGTTTCTGCCAGCAATTTGATTTTGGTAGGCACCTTCACCTGGTCCAGCTGATAGGCTAATTCCACCTCTTCCATAGTGGAGAAAATTCTGCCATCTCCTGGATAGGGACGTTCATCCTCCCTGGTCAGGAAATAGACACCCAGCACCATATCCTTAGACGGGGCGATAATCGGCTCGCCATTGGCAGGCTTGAGCAGGTTCTTGGTGGAAAGCATCAACTCACGAGCTTCCTTAACCGCTTTAGCGGACAGCGGAACATGAACTGCCATCTGGTCACCATCAAAGTCTGCGTTGAAAGCCGTGGTTACCAGCGGGTGCAGCTGGATAGCGCTGCCTTCGATCAGCTGGGGTTCGAATGCCTGGATGCCCAATCTGTGCAGGGTCGGAGCGCGGTTAAGCAACACCGGTCGGCTCTTGATAGCCTCATCAAGTGCCTCCCATACTTCCGGGCGGTTCCTTTCAATTAAGCGTTTGGCGCCTTTGACATTGGTCGCAAAACCTCGTTTCTCCAGGATGGAAATCACAAAGGGGCGGTAAAGCTCCAGGGCCATCTTCTTGGGCAATCCACACTGGGACATTTCCAGCTTGGGGCCGGATACGATTACGGAACGTCCGGAATAATCAACACGCTTGCCAAGCAGGTTGCGTCGGAAACGACCCTTCTTGCCCTTCAGCATATCACTGAGGGACTTCAGTTCCCTCCGCCCGCGGCGGGAGAGAGCCTTGCCGCGCTGGGAGTTATCGATCAGGGAGTCCACCGCCTCCTGGAGCATACGTTTTTCATTTCTAACGATGACATCCGGAGCGCCTAATTCAAGCAGCCGCTTAAGGCGGTTATTGCGGTTAATCACCCGCCGATATAGATCATTTAGGTCCGAAGTGGCAAACCTGCCGCCGTCCAACTGAACCATAGGCCGCAGATCAGGCGGAATCACCGGCAGCACAGTAAGGATCATCCATTCCGGCTGATTTTCTGTCTTCTGGAAAGCATCCACAACTTTCAGCCGCTTAATTGCTTTTTTCTTCTTCTGTTTGCTGCCAGTCGTGCGGATCTCTTTCCAGAGATCCTTGGAAAGAGCATCCAGATCAAGGCGTTTCAGGATGTCATAAAATGCTTCAGCTCCCATCTCGGCCTGGAAGATCTGTCCCCAGCGCGACCGAAGCTCACGGTATTCCGCTTCTCCGAGGAAAGTCAATGGCTGGAGGTTCAAGAGCTCTTCGCGGAGCCGCTTGTATTCAGCCTGGGCAGAGTCAAGCGTCTTGTCAAGATTTTCCCGCAGTTGGCCAATTTCCTGCGTGGTTTCTGCTCTGACCCGGGCCACATCCATTTTGATGTGTTCCAGTTCGTTTTCCTTAGCTTCCTTAAGGCTTTCCTCAATCTCGGACAAACGCTGCTTGACAACATCCTGAATATTGGCAATATGGGACGTGCTGATCTTTTCCCCTTTTTTGACGATGGTCACATCCGTATCGGGGAATATCAGGTCGTCCTTGGCAGCTTCGTTAATATTGTCCTGGAGGGTCTTTTCAAGCCTCTGGCCTTGCTTAATAACCGGATCAAGCTCGGAAGCTATTTGCTCATCAAAGCGGGAGATGATTTCCTCCTGCTTGGCTTCCAGCTCCACCAGTCTTTCTTCCCGTTCTAATTCTTTGAGTTTAATTTCATCACTTAGGTCTTCTCCGATTTCTCCCTCATCAGATGTGAATCGAGTCTCAAGCTGTTCCAGCGCCCGCTTGCGTGCCTCTTCATCTACATAGGTGACAATATACTGGGCAAAATATAACACCCTGTCCAGATCCCGGCGGGACATGTCCAGCAATCTGCCAAGAATAGATGGAATACGGCGGGAGAACCAAAGATGTGCTACCGGGGCAGCCAACTCGATATGCCCCATTCGTTCACGGCGCACGGCGGAGCGAGTGACTTCCACCCCGCATTTATCACAGACGATGCCCTTATAACGGATGTTCTTATACTTTCCACAATGGCACTGATAATCGCGGGTCGGTCCGAAGATAGCCTCACAGAAAAGACCATCCTTCTCCGGCCGCAAACGCCGGTAGTTGATAGTTTCCGGTTCCAGGACTTCCCCGTATGACCAGCTGCGGATGATTTCTGGTGAAGCTAACCCGATTCGAAGTTTTTGTAACCCCTTAGTTTTCACTCGAAAACCTCCTATACGATCGAACGCTCAACCGCTTGATAATCCCTGGCCGGGAAACTCATCTACCCTTTCAAATCCACAATAAACCCCTCCCGATTCCTCCTTTGAGAAATCAGTCAGGATTCACATCCACAGTGATCATTTGTGAAATCTGTTTGTGTCCAATAAGCGGCACCACCGGGCAATACAGATGTTTTTAGTACCAGCACGCACAAAAGCAAGCGCAAAAGAATTCGCTCTTCAGCGCTCGCCTTTATTGAGGGAATTGATATTTAACATGCAACTCACAATTATACTGGTTAGAAGGAACGCGGTCAAGAGAACTCCTCCGCCTTGTGTCAAGGCCGCCTTGCCAACTCCCCCGCCGATCAGAGCCTTGAACTGCCCTTGAATGACCCCCTGCGGAAATCCTGGAATAATGTGGGGAAAAGTCTACCACACTCTCCCCCTTCTATCCATGCTCATTCCTTCATGATTTTTTTCTCCGGCTGGCGAATGGGGATAGCCAGGTAAAAGGTACTGCCGGAACCCAATTCACTCTTGATCCAGGCATCCCCTCCATGGCGCTCGGCAATGGATTTTACAATTGCCAGGCCAAGCCCGGTTCCGCCCTGTTTATCCTTTTCGCGGCTTTCAACCCGGTAGAATTTTTCAAATAATCGCTGTTGGTCGACAGGCGATATGCCAATGCCGTTATCTTCCACTTCGAAAATGATCTCCCCGTCTTCCAGTCTATATCTTATCCAGACTTCACCCCCCTGCTGATTGAAGTTGATGGCGTTGTCAACCAGGTTTCGCAATGCCTGCTGGAGCAAAGCTTTATCCGCCGAGATAAAGGGGATCGTCTGATTTGGAGGAAGAATATGCAATTTTATCTTCTTTTGGGAAGCCCTGATCTTGAATGAGTCAGCCACTTCCGAGACAATATCAGGGGCAGAAATCATATCCAGCTTCAATCCAACCTCTGCCTCAATGCGGCCCAGGTCAAGCAAATTCTGCACCAGGTGGGACATACTCTCCACGCCGGTGATGATCTTGTGCACATAATTCTGCTGCTGTTCGTTGAGCTCGCCAACCATTTCGAGCATGGTTGCATATCCTCGCATCAAGGTCAGGGGGGATCTTAGGTCATGACTGACAGTCGCCACAAAATCTGATTTAAGTTCATCCATTTCTTTAAGTTGGGAGATATCGCGCAGCACACAAACCTTTCCCAATTGATGGTCTCCGGAATGCACCGGGGAAGCCGTTGCCAGGAAAATGCGGCCATCATCCATTTTCAATTCCTTGGATGAACGCTCTCCCACGTTGCCGTCCAGCAGCTCGATCAAAGCTTGTTGGTCGGTAATCTTTTCTATCACATCACCAATGCCGGATTTTCCCTCAATTCCCAGCAGCTCCGCGGCAACCGGGTTGGTCAACAACAGCCGATCCTGATGATCCAGGACCAGAATTGGATCCGGGGTTGAAGCCAGGATCGCCGCCAGCCGCTTCCGGCCGATCTCAGCCCTGCTGAAAAGTGAAGCATTGGTCGCAGCCAGGGCGGCCTGCCCTGCCAGGGTAACAATATAACGCACCTCACTGTCAAGGAAGGTGTGCGGTTCCAGGAAGGCCAGCCAGATCGCCCCATAATATTGCTGTTCCTGTTGTACTGCCACAACCAGGATCGCTCCAGGTACCGGATCATCCTCCGCCAGATCCAGAAACGGCATTCGGGACGGGTTGGAAAGCATCACTGGAGAGCGACTGCGGGCAATTTCCAGGATCTGGGGATCCAGGTAAGCAAAAGCCTGGTTGTCTTCTCCCTGGCCAATGCGGGTCATTTCCGGTCCATCTGAAAAACCTTCCGGGAGGATATCTGCGTCCAGCACGATACGGGCTGAACAAGCGCCAATTTCCAGAGCGGAGCTGAGAATTGTCTCCACAGCATCGGTCATTTCCAGGGAAGAAGCAACTCCCTGGCTGACAGTGAGCAACCGGTTTAGCTCTACCATACGGTTCTTTAAACTACGGCGCATCTTTTCGAAAGCCCGCCGCAGTTGGCCAACCTCGTCTACTCGCGGTGTGACCCGCAGGGGGTGGTCCAGCTCACCTTTGGTGATGCGATCCGCCTCCTTGGTGAGCACATGCAGGGAATCCGCCACGGAACTCAGGCGAAAATACATCGCCGCCATAGTTATCAGCGAGATCAGCAAGACCACGCCTGATAACGGGGCAGCCAGATCCAGTGCCAGCTGCTGCGCCTGGACGGCAGGAACGGTGAGCATCACGATCCACGGCCTTCCCAGGGCGGACCGGATGTAGACCAGCTGGCGGACCCCTTCAGCGGTGGTCTGTTTTGAGAACACTTCTTCGCGGCGGTGATCAAAGCTGGGGAAAAAGGTGCCGAACAAGTCCTCCTGGGAAGAATACAGCACCCTCCCCTGCTCATCCAGCAAATATCCCACGCCGCCAAGCTCATGAATTGCCCGTAAATCGCTCAGGATGGGCTGCGTGAAAGGATTGGACTCAAGGTCAACCAGGCCAACCAAAACGCCTGAGGGAGCACCTTCTTGCGCTGGTATCGTACCCATATAGGTGATCAGCGTTTTAGCGCCTGTCCCAGAAGGTGGGGATACATAAACCTGTACGGGCACACCATTTAAAGCTGATCTCAGGCCAGAATAAAACTCGGATGTGAAAGCTGAGATCTGCGGCTCCTGGCCTGGATAGGCCCCGATCAATTCGGTATTGGCATCAAAGAGATAAAGTTGTGAGAAAAAAGGGATCGCCCTGAAGTCCTTGCGCAGGACCTCCACCAGATCCTCAGGCTCGGTGAAGTCCCCCCTGAGGTCCGCCGCGTATTGGCTGATCAGGCTCTGGCCCGTGTTAAAGAAAAAGGGGATCTTATTGGTTGTTGTCCGGGCAATATTTTCCATCTGGCTTTTGATCATTTTCTCGGCCGATTTTCCAGCAACAAACCAATTTACCAGCAGAAGGACCAGTACAAGGACCAAAGTGAGGGAGATCACATATTGTAAAAACCGGACTTTAATGCTGGATTCGGAGGGAGAAGGCTTCAACTTCCCCTTAATGCCGTCCGCCCTGGGCAAAGCGACCAGGGCAAACTCGATCAGCAGTCCTGCAATGGCGAAGCTACCCCCCAGGGCAGCCACGCTTGTACTGAGATTGGAGATCGCAAAATCAAGCCTCTCAACTACAGATCCAGAAGCCCAGAAAAAAGCGCCAGCGATATATACCAGGGCTTGCACCCCCGCAATCAGCAGGCTTGCCAAAAAAGGCCGTCGTAAAATGCTGAAGAACGCGGTGCGAAAGCGCTGCCGGATCGCAACCGAAACCAGCATCGCAAATAGGATAAATTCAACAACAGTGAAAGGGGAATGTGTGTCCCAGTAAGCCAGGCAGACCCCGGATATCAATCCGATTATTGATGCGCTGATCGGTCCCAGAATCCACCCGGCCACAAGGGCTGGCAGTGCACCCAGGATCATCAATGAACCCCTCGTTGGCTCAAGGGACATATTAGGCAAAGGAATCGCTCCCCAGGGAGGAAGCTGGATCCCCAGAAAGAGGACGGCTACTGGCGCCAGGGTTAATAAAATACCGAACAGGAACCATTCATTTTCTTTCATTTCCCGCTGGTATTCGCGCCAGTGCCAATTCCCGAAAACCAGCCCGAACGCCATCACAACCAGCGCGCCAATGCCCAATCCGGTTGCCGGCCAGATCAGGTATGCAGGAGCATTAAATAAAGTAAGAATGAAGGGCATCATATCCTGGAACGGGATGCTATGGGCTGGTTGAAATCCATACTCGATTATAGCATGGTTCAGGTCGGTCTTTTCCCCCTAAAAATGAGTACGAACGCTACCTTTCGGAGGGCTGTTCGAATTCTACTGATTCCCAATCTCCCGCCAGGATCTTTTCATAATCGATATACACCCCGCGATAATCTTCGGGAAGCAACGCCGCCAACCTGGCCATGATATAGTCCGTATTCTTCTGGCGGGCTAAACGGCGTTCCTCACCTCTCCCATGCAGAGGAGGAACCACAAAAGGTTCACCTACTATCATCTGGATGGTCGGCCTTTTCAACCGGAGACCCTTGGTGAGGAAATCCATGGTATTTCCCACCACTGCAACCGGCAAAACTACGACATCTGCCTTGTCAATTATAAATGCAACCCCTGGTTTTCCCCGGCGCAGTCCGGGGCTGTGGGACCTCCCCCCTTCAGGTGAGATCATTAAGGGCTGTTCAGCCTGTAATACGCTCTCAACCTGCTTAAAAACATCTCGATCGTATTGTGTTCTATCTACCTGGATGCCAGCCCACATTTTGGCAATCAAGGCCTGGAATCCCCTCTTCCAAACAGCCGCGGCGCCAATGATCTCTATCACTCTCGGCCAAAAGGCTGCAATAAAGGGCACTTCGATGAGAGAGACATGGTTGAAGACAATCAAGTAACGATTGTGATCGGGAATATTTTCCATCCCGAATAATTCGACTTTTCCCAGCAGATGGAAAAGCGTTTTAAAGAACAAACGCAGTATCCAGCGCATAATCTTGGTTTTTAATGGTACGCGGTACGTTTCGGTCATATCAATCCTCCGGATTTGCCCGGGCAATCCTCTCTATTTCTGATAACACCTCAGATACTTCCAGGTTATCCGTGTTGATGATCACAGCGTCATCAGCTGCGCATAAAGGAGCGACTTCTCGGGTGGAGTCGATCCTGTCTCTCTTTTTAAGAATCTTATGGATTTTCTCGAAGTTTGCCTCTTCGCCACGGTCTATCCGCTGTTTGTATCGCCGCCGAGCCCTTTCCTCGACTGAAGCATCCAAATAAATCTTCAAATCTGCCTCAGGAAGAACCACCGTGCCAATATCCCGGCCAACCATAATCACATTCCCCCTCAGCCCTATCCGTCGCTGCTGGACGGTAAGAGCTTTCCTTACTTCTGGATAGGCCGAAACCCTGGAGACTTTTTTATCCACTCTTTGTTCTCGGATTAACCAGGTCACATCGATGCCATTTGCTAAAACATCGTATTCCCGGCCATCTTCTTGGGAGGGTGGTAGCACATCAATTTTTACCTCATGGGCTAGCCGTGAGACAGCTTCCTCATCTTTGGTAGAGATATGATTGTGTAATGCCAACCAGGTCACAGCCCGGTACATCACGCCAGTATCAAAAAAAAAGTGGCCCCATTTTTTCGCCAGCTGATTGGCTATGGTCGTTTTGCCCGAAGCTGCCGGCCCATCAATCGCAACAATGTTAGGATAACTCATGCTTTTCCTTGCATAATTTCAATCCGGATAATACATCAAGAAAGCTTTCGTTTCCAGATTAATACCCTGAATAAATGTCATTACGCACCCAAAGGATCAGGTACTCCCTGACTACGGGGCCTTTTCTGAATGCTATCCAGCTGATCCAATCATCCGGCAGGACCCTTCCCCAGCCTGGATGAGATGAGAGTACGAAATCCTGTCCGCGGTAATTCTCCTGAAGCGCCTGGAAATCACCCTCAACGCTTGTGATCAGGAGTGGATAATCCATCTCGGAGGGGAGGCTGACCAAATAATCAAACCCCTCATATTCGCGCAATGCCCACCTCAAGGCATCGCTGTCATTGATCACTGCGCCCTGGATGCTGTCCGGACGACCGGTTGCTGTGATGCTGGCATCAGCAATAGAATCTACCAACAGTTCCACCTGCCCACTGCCGCTCCCTCCCGAAAAAATGGAGCGGGGATCCTTATCCAAGATATAGGTATCCAGCGTTAGAGATGCAACGAGGCCTAAAAGAAGCGCATTTGCAAAACCGCCAGACAGCCCTTTCCAGGCTGTATTCCAACCCCATTCTGAAGAAACGACAGCAGCTGAAAGGATCAGCAACGCCAGAGAGGCGGCCATCAAACCAAATTCGAGAAGCAGTGCGTTTTCACGCGCAGCTTGAAAGATCATTCCAGTGAATGTCAGCCAGTTCAAACTCGCCAGTACCACTACCAATCCTCCCAACACCTGAGTGACCCAGGTACTGCGGGCCAGCCGGGAGATGCGGACCAATTCGGCCGCTGCTGAAATCCATAGTGGGATTACCGGCCAGATCAAATCTACCGCCTGACGCTGGGGATAGACCAACATCCCCAGCAGGGAGACCATGAACAAGACAGAAAGCACCTGCCCCAAACGATCCCGAGACCGCCAGGCAGAAACATATCCCAGAATCCCAAATACCAGAGCCAGGGGGTTGTTGAGCAACAAATACGTTAAAAACTGCCCGATCCCAAGTCCCGCAGGGCCGCCCCATTTGAGGAGGAACTCAGGCAATGCTCCAGCCCAGGCACTAATTCCCTGAAAATTGCTCAAAATGAAAGACCCCATCATGAATAATGTCAGCAGGGCCGGGGTGATGCCAACCAGCCAGACCTCAGGCTTTCCCTGGAAATAATCCATCCTGGATTTGAAATACTCCCCAGGACTGAATAAACCCAGCATCTTGCTTACCAGCACCGCAATTGCCAAAAAAAGAAACCCCAGCCAGAAACCAGGGCCTGAGAACAAACCCAATCCCATAAAAAACACAGCCCAGGGGATATTTCTTCTATGGAAAGCTCCCGCTGCAAGAGCCAGAAAAGCCAGGGCCGGCATGGGGCTCCCGGAAAGCCGGGACACAGGGATCAGGGCCGGGTCCAGCGCTAAACCAACAGCGAGGACCAGAGCAGGAATCCGCTTCAACTCCCCCCTGAGGAAAAAAGGCAACCAGATCAGCAGGCTGCCGGCGAAAGCCGGCCAGAAGCGGGCCAGGAAGTTGCTCGCTTCAAAGAGAGAAAATAGTCCCTCAGTCACAGATAGGTAAGCAACTTGCGAGGCAACCGGGATAGTCTCTCCCTGAGCTAACTGCCAGGCCTGGAAAGCCAGTCTGGCTTCAGAATCCAGCAGCGGGGGCTGCCCGAGTTGGATCAGGCGCAGTACCAGGGCTGCCAGAAATATCAAACCATATAAGGCTACCTCTGTAGTGAATTTTCTTTCATTCTTCATAATCAAATCCAGTCAGGCACAAATTGAATTCCTTAATCCAGCATTTGGGGTGGAACCTCATAAATGATCAAGCGTTCATTCTGAAAGATGGGCTGCAAGTGAAGTTCGAATTTGTCCACGCGAATCCCCCCTGGGCAGTAATCACTCTCAACTGCATAGGTTGAATGTTCAACATCCCCCACGACCAGGTAGCGAACATCGTACTTCTCCAACAACGATCTGGCCAGATCCCATTGACCAGTGCAGTACAGATCAGCTACGTCCTGTTTGCGGGGCATGACCAGGTCCCACCCTCCCCGCCACTGCACTTCATGGTAATCCCAACCCAGGATGGTTGGATATCCTGTATAGGTCGCCATGCGCCCGTGAGTAGGAGAATAGCTTCCACCCACCGCTTCCGCGATCACGCCCTGCGGAAGGGATCGCAGGAATTCCACGCCCTGATAATCTGTTTGGGGATACAAATTAGTTCCGTCAAGGGAGGGGCCCTCTCCCCGGTTGAAGTTATTGGTCTTGGACTGCAGCCCCAGGATCGGGTAAAACAACCCCATGATCATGGACAAGCCCAGGCCGGCGTAAATCAGGCTGCGCAGGGGATTTTTCAAAGATTCACCCAGGGTTGCCATGATATAAGCAGCCGCAAGGCTCCACATCAGCCAGGTCTGATAATAAAATTTAAAAATCGTATTGATCCGGTAACCAAAAAAATCACGCAGATATAAAAACTCCGGGAACAGCACCAGGGCCGTGCCCACCAGGATGAGCAGCAGAATAAAACTTGACCCCCGGGGATGTTCCTGAGAAGACGCGCTTGTTGAGGTACCACTTTTTCCAGGAAACACCAGACCCCATCCCAGCGTGGAGAGAGCGATCAGGGTCAGCAGCGTGCCCGGCATAGTGATCCTTCTCAGTAAGCCTTCTCCAACCACCTGGGACAGATCTGTCCCTCCCACCTGGCGCAGGAAAACCTCCGTCAGCGGTTCACCTCCCAGACTCACATCGAGCAGACTGGCAAGGCCAACAATGGCCAGCATTAAGAAAAGCAAACCCAACACGAGTACCCCGCTGATCCCGATCCCCAGCTTGAAGTTGAATTCAGTCTTATTCCGGACCCATCGGGAGATCAGCCAGGCGAAGATCGGCACCAGCAAGGGGCCGAACATCACCCAGAACTGCACGCCCTTGGTGACATAGAGCACGTTGGGGAGAATACCACCCGCCTGGGACGAGAAACCCAGATACCAGGGAAGATATAAAACGCCCCCGGTTACTCCCAACGCCACTCCCAAGAACAGAAAGTCGCGGAAGACATCCAATGTCAGCCGCAGTTGCCTTCCGCGAAGGTTCCTGAGCGCGTAGGCGCCTGCCAGTACCCCCGCATACATGGGGAAATTCCAGATATTCAGAAAAGCCATCCCGCCTGCCAGCCAGGCGAGGAGGAAGAAGAAGCCGGGAGAGATCTCCAGGGGGAGAATTTTGAGCCAGCGGAATGACCTGCCCGGTGGGCGCAGATACAGGGCTAACGCAAAGCCAAGAATCAAAAACACATACGGCATGGAAAGGACATGGGGGTGCAAATCTCCCAGCAAAAATGAGAAGAAAGGGAATTCGCTGATCACTTCTTTGCCGGAAAACGAGAAGTCATAATCCTGGATCACCCGGGAAGCCCGCCACCACCACCAGTGCCCAAAGGAATCTCCTGTCGGCCGGTTGACAAGGTTCTGAATATCCAACCAGCTCCAGAAAGCAGAGGGGTTTCCTTCCGGAACCTGATTCCAGAAAAGGCCCCTGGAATGCAGGTAATGTAAAAATCCTTCCCAGTTGCTGAGAATAAGGGTAAAAAAGGGTGCCAAGAGAGAAGGCAGGAGGGCCTTCTTCCAGCCTCTTTTCCTGATTGCCAGCAAATTGAACAACACCCCATAAGAACCCACTGCCGTCAGCGCAAATGTCAGAGAAACGCCCAGGTTGAAGGCCACACCGCCTACCGTTCCTGCCAGCTTGGCCATCATCGCCACTAGCACAAATCCAAAATAATAATAGGAAATGGAATAACCGGACAACCAGGGATCATTTGGAGGCATACTTTCGGAACCCAGGATGGCATTGATGAATGCCAATTCCATTGGTTTCTCTGTGCCATTAATTTCCGGATTATAAGCGCGCACAAACGCCATCGCCGTGAAAGCCAGCAGGAAAAGAATTTCTGAGGAAAAAATCAAGGAGCGATGATCTTTGATCCATTGCCGAATCCCACCACTGCCTTTTTTATTCAGGATCCAAAAACCAGCCCCGACAAGCAGCAGAAGCGGGAAGAATAACCCACCCAGGTTATTCGCGGTAACCCCCAGACTGCCCAGGATCCAGAAAAGATACCCCCAGGCCAGCATTCCAAACAACTTGGCCAGAGAATAGCCCCGGCCAGGCAGGGATGGAAGGGTGAAATAAAGGATGGGAAACACGATCCATCCCAGGGCAACAATGATCACGTACCAGGCAATAAAATCCAACATGTTTTCCCCGGATTAATCTAATCCCTCTAGAAGGGTCTGGTAAATCGTGGTATCCCGATCCTGATAAACCACCTGCCAGAGGTCACCTTCTCCCTCTTCAAATTTGGCAATCCCTTCAGGAAGATATTTTACCCGCTCCAGCTGGCCAAGGATAATATAACTGACCTGGTATTTCTCCAGAAAATCCCGGGCTTCTTGGAGATCGGTTGTATCGTAAAAGGAATTCACGTCCTCAACTCTTGAAAATACCCAATCATGTGGCGTCAGGGTCCGCTGCTGGCGCTGATGCCAGTTCCAGCCAACCACACCTGGCAGACCGGTATAAACAGTGTACCTTGTGCCCCAATGATATTCAACCTGGTTGGCTTCTACAATGACAGGGGATCCAGGGACATTATCCTGCATCCAGCGGATGGCAGCATAATCCTGGGAAAGGTCAAGAGCGGTATTCAGGTCATAATAGGTTGCATAGGCCATAAAACTCATGCCGTCCAGTGATGGCGGCGCTTCTGGGGCCATGCGGTCTTTGATTTTGGCCACACTGCCCAGAAGAGGATATAAAGCAGCGCTGATCAGCAGGACATAGCAGAAAATTTGCCAGCTGATTTTCAGGGGAGATTTCCATTTGCGAAGAGAACCAGCCAACCAGAAGAGAGCTCCAGCAGCGCTGAGGGATAATAATGTCCAGGCCTGGAGGTAGAACTTAAAAACCGTGTTCATCCGGCCAATATCTCCTTCAACGTACACCAGCTCTACCATCAGCGTGATTGCCAAGCCTGTCCCGATCAAAAACAGCGCAAATCCTTTCATCAAATCCTGACCAGGACGCAGCATCAGCACCAAAGCCCAGGCCATCAAAGGCAGGACGAACCAGATGATGTGAACCCCTGTCCCGATGATAGAAAAACTCCCGATTCTAACCTCATTTTCGAGGGAAACTCCCAGACTGATCATGATAACCAGCAAGATCAATATTGAAGCGATAATCAATTCCCGGAACTTGGCCAGCTTCCGCAAGGCGGAAACCGGTGTGGCAGCCATCCATTCCAGGCTCTCTGCGATCATCCAGGAAACGATAACGAAAAGGAATAGACCCCAATGGGTCAGGTAATCATTTACAGGAGTATGGGAACCAAACCAGGGCAGAACCTTCGTATATCCCTCCCCATACCAATTGGCATAGGGTTGGAAGGTCAAGAATGCAAAAAGGACAAAGATGGCGAGCCGCAGGGCCGGTCTTTGCCATTGATAGCCCTCCAGATCCCTCTCCCTCCACCAGGCATAGAGCAGACCCGCCACTCCCAGGGCGAGATAGGGGTAAAAATCCCAGGTATTGGTTGGCCGCAGCACGCCGACTGCCAGGGCGCCAAATAATGCCGTGACTATTCCAGGGAGAAGGCGCGGGGCTTTGACAATTTCGTTTCGACTCGATCTTACCATCGAAACGATCCAAGCCAATGCCAGCAAAGTCAGCGGCAGGGCTATCAAGTGAGCATGCGGATCCCCATAAAGGAATGAGAAAAACGGGAACTCCGTGATCGGGCCACCATGTTCAGCGCCTATAGCCCGGCTCGGGTTCCAGTACCACTCATCCAGCCGATAGTGCAATGTTGGTGTCCTGAACAGCTGAACCAGGCCCAGCAGGGTCCATTTGATCCGTTCGAAAAAGCCCCCTTCCAGGACATTGATGCCCCCGGAAGCCAGTCGCTGTAATCCCTGGAATACCATCCGCAACACACCAAGGTTGCCAAAAACCACCATACCCAAAACGCCTGCGAACCCACCCAGATAGGGGATGTCCGGGAAGCGATTCCGCTTACCCTCTCCCCCCAGCAGATTCCAAACGATGGTGAAGGCGCCCAGACCCATCATCATGAACAAGGTGGGCAGGATCAGGTTGTATGCCAGGGACGGCATGATTCCCAGGAACTTGGTGAGAACGCCCACAAAAACGAAGCCAAAATAATAATAGTTGATATACCCGCCTGCGAACCAGGGATCATAAGGTGGGAATGTTGTACTTTTGATCACGGCATTAAAATAGGAAAAGTCCATCGGCCTTTCGCCGCCCTTCCAGGGATGCCACAAATCCGGATTTCCATACCTGATCAACAAGGCCACAATGAATAATGCCAGGGCCAGAAATTCAACCGTAATAAAGAATCGCTTAGATTCTTCCCATTTCTGAAGCAGCTCTTCCCTGTCTTTATAAGCCAGGTAGATGCCAATACCAGCCAGGATCAGCACCACGGCCAGAATAGTCACCCGCAGGAAGGGAATGCCGGCTGAACCTGCCAGCCAGACCAAGTAGGAAAGAGCCAGCAGTCCGAATGTCCTCGCCAGGGGGTATCCGGACTCGCTCAAACCTGGCAGTGCGTAACGGAGCAGGGGGAAAACCAACAAGCCCAACAGGGATACTGAGACATACCAGAGGATAGCGGCAACCAGCTGGTTGCGGTTGTGCAGCGCCTCGGGATTAAAGAAATCTCCCCAGGTGCCCCCGGCCCGTTGGACCGCCAGGCGATCTGCTGGAAGCAATAAATCACCCGGGTGGTTATCAGCTTGTTTGGGGGTAATATGGATCACTTTACTGAGATCAACCGCCGAGAGTATGGCAGCGACCTCAGATAATGAAAAATCAGTCCTCTTCTGGAAAACGAATACCTTGGGATGATCATAGACCGTAAAGGCTTCTTCAGCAGGCTGATCGATAATTTCCCAGGAACCCAGACGGGGGTTGGATTGGAAGGTTTCTACCAGGTCGAAACCCAGAGAGCCCTGATAGGTTCCCGGCTCAGCGTTGTTGTAGCATTTCTCGATGGTAAGCTCAACAGGACACCCCATCAGCTGACGATAATATTCGGTCGTTAAGGGGTAGCGCTCTGGCACCCGGGTTGTGGTTGCCCACTGCCTGCTGGAGGTGATCAGGATGTATTCCGCCTGATCGATGGTGGAGATGAAACGCTCCAATTTTTCAGGATTATCATCCCAGTACAGCTCAAAATTCAAGCCGCCCTGGTAAATGCCGCCGTAGGGATCATATCCATACATTCGTAAAGGCAGGCCATCATCCCAGGAGCTTTCATTGGCTATCCCTACACGTGCCAGGCTGATCCCGGCTGCTGGATCCAGAACAGCCAGGCTGAACTGATAAGTCTCGCCAGCGATCAGATCCAGCTGGGTATCCAGCACCAGCGTAGCGCTTGTTTTTCCCTCTGTGAAGGAGAATCGCCCCTGCCCTGCTGCCAGGATTTGTCCTGCTGTATCGTTAATAGAAACCTGCAGTGTTGTCCCTTCTGTGCCAGGAGCCTGATTAATGACAGCGGGGAGAACCACTTCCGAAACCCGACCGCTGTATTGGGACATGAAATTCGTCAGCCAGCTGGATCCACTGCTGATGATCAGATCATCCGGGCAGGACAGTAATTGCTGATGAGTGCCCCCCTCATCCTCATCCTCAACCAGCAATGTCACAGGCCCGGGGATATTCTCAAAGATCCACCCGGTTGCCGCCACGCGCGGATGGGGGATGGTGTAAATCCTCGAAAACGCAAAAGCCCAGGCAGCCGTGAGCAATAAAGAAAGCAGGCCTACTGCCGCGATCAGTCCCTGAAGCACTTTGCCTATCCAGGCTTGCTTTTCAGCGGTGATCCTGATCTCCCCTCCTGCCTTCCAAAGCTCAACTATCAGCCAACCCGCAAATACCGCCAGCAGGGGATAGATTGGCAATTGGTATCGCATGGTGCTGTTCCACTGCATGGACTGCCAGGCGAAGTACAATCCCGTCCAGGACCAAAGCACAAGATGGGGATGTAGTGCCCGGGTCTTGACAATTTTCCAACCCATCCAGGAGAACCCCGCCCAGGCCAAGATCCCGTACGGCAATCCCAGTCCCCACAAGATCATATTCTTAAGTGAAAACCAGATCGGTCGCCGGGCCCACTGCAGGGCTGGGGGAAAATCCACATCCCCGGATGTTTGTGCTTGGAGGGATTTGATCGTTGAGATCCAGTGTTCATTCAGCCGGATGTTAAAGAAACCCGGTCCTGCAAAGGCATAGGGCTGGCAAATCCGGAAAACGATCAAGCTCACAAAAGCTGCCATAACCAGGTATAACACTATCCGCGGGAACTGACGGGGTTTTTGATCTTCATCCATTCTCGACCAGTGGACAAACGCCGCCAGCGGCAGGGTCAAAGCTACCGGGGCAGCATTGATTTTTGAAGCGACCGCCATTCCCAGCGCGGCTCCAAAGAGCAGATAAGAAACCAGATCCACGCGATCGTTCCTGGCCGTCAGAACTTCAATCGAAAAATATACCGTCAGAAGCGTGAAGAAGGTGATAAAGGTATCAACGGTAAAAAAATGGGATTGTTGGATTTGCAGCACAGCAAAGGCAGAAAAAGCCGCCCCGATAATCCCAACCTTCCTGCTGTAGAGCCTGGCGCCAATGAAAAAAACCAGCACCACAGAAAGAAGGTCCATCACGGCAGAGAGGGATCTACCCACCAGATAGACGCTTCCGTAACCAGTGTTGCCGAGCCATTCTGCCAGATACCGGACCATAAAGATCGGTAGTGTCCCATAGACAAAAAAGGAATGTCCGCGGTTATCGGGGTTGAGGGTGGAATTGGCTGTATTAAAATAGTCACCCAGTGAGCCAACTGGTTGAAGGCTGGATTCCACCATGGTTAGAAAGCGCTCATCTGGATGCAGATGCTGTTCCTCGTCCCAGTCCTGGCCCACGAAACGCAGATAGGTGCCCGCAACGAGGATCAGGACTAAGGCTATGCCCGTCAACCAGCGGCTGAGATCAGATTTGTCTTGTTTTCCCATATCAATCAATACCTGCCCCATCATCCAGCACATAATACAGCAGAAAATCCCTGCCATCAACGGAGGAATCAAACCGATCCACAATTCCTCTGGGATAAAGATCCTGAAGGATTTGGTGTGTGTCTTCATCCTCCGGTTTAAATATATACAACTTGGGTGCCGGCGCGTCAGAGGTGGTCTCGATATCTGATTGCCAGAGCGCAAAATCCTTGACGTAACCCACGGCTTGAATGCCTACCAGCCGCGTGTCAACCCAGTGGGGATAAGGAACAACCCAGGCTTGTTTGTCGTCTCCGATTGTCTCATCAAATTGGCGGATGACACTCGCGATCTCTGATGTATTCCAGGCACTTCTTTTAAATTGCTGGTAATAATCCCCAAATACCAGCCGGGCGTTCTCGCTCAGACTGATAACTGCCAATAACAGCACCACTGCGCGAGAAAGCCACACCCCCCCTCTGCC